>OFLK01000006.1_pt1 | contig 263827 bp, 258 predicted proteins | sample 1540851 | NCBI WGS metagenome assembly OFLK01 (sample SAMEA4413042, study PRJEB24355) | metagenome | biome: human; feature: gut; material: faeces | place: United Kingdom | collected 2010 | reverse complement strand
GATGGTGGTGGGGGAAGGATTCGAACCTTCGAAGTCGATGACGGCAGATTTACAGTCTGCTCCCTTTGGCCGCTCGGGAACCCCACCACGGGGTAATGCTTTTAACTGGCCTGCTTCCTGTTGGAAGCGGGGCGCATCATATCAAATGAGACGCCCCTGTAAAGCATTCCTTTAGGAAAATGAAGCTGTTTGCCTGCTTTTTATCCGTAAAGGCGTAAAGCTAATCAATTCATTTTCCGAAGGATTAAAGAATAATCGTTCTGTTGCCGTACACAAAGACGCGCTGAGCAAGTACCTGATAAAGCGCACGGCTCAGTACGTTCTTCTCAACGTCACGGCCAGCACGCATCATATCTTCTGCCGTGTAGGTGTGATCCACGTGGATCACGTCCTGCATGATGATTGGGCCTTCGTCCAGATTATCATTCACGTAGTGCGCGGTTGCGCCAATGATCTTCACCCCACGCTCGTACGCCTGGTGGTACGGACGCGCGCCAATAAAGGCTGGCAGGAAGGAGTGGTGGATGTTGATAATTTTGTTCGGGAAGCGCGCCACGAAGGATGGCGTCAGCACGCGCATGTATTTTGCCAGCACCACGTAGTCCGGGTTATGTGCTTCAATCGCAGCAGCCATCAGGTTGTCGTGCTCTTCGCGGGTATGACCTTCATGGCTGACCAGTTCAAACGGAATGTCGAAACGTTCAACCAGCGTACGCAGCGTCTCGTGGTTGCCAATGACGGCGGCAATTTCGACGTCCAGGCCACCGTAGTTGGCTTTCATCAGCAGATCGCCCAGGCAGTGCGCCTCTTTGGTGACCAGAATGACAATGCGGCGACGACCCGCCGGGTTTAGCTCGCGCACCGAGCCTTCCGGCAGGGCGCTGTCCAGATCGGCAAGCAGGGTTGTGTCGTTGAAAATACCTTCCAGCTCGGTACGCATAAAGAAGCGACCGGTACGGTGGTCAACGAACTCGTTGTTCTGCACGATATTCAGTTCATGCTTGTAGCAAATGTTGGTAATTCGTGCGATCAGTCCTTTTTGATCGGGACAGATAGTGCGCAGAACTTTACGTTGTAATGATTGCATCGCCGGGAAATCCTGTTTATGTATTTGCGAAGTCTGAGTTGTCAGGCATTACTGCCGCAACACTTTTTAAATTTTTTTCCTGAACCACAGGGGCAGGGATCGTTACGACCGAATTGCGGACGTGTGCCGTCAATATAATACCATTGCCCGCTGTCCTTTAAGAACCGTGAGCGTTCAATGATGGCGCCGGGTTTGTTTTGTTCGCTAAAGCGGGCGACAAAACTGACATAGCCCTCGTTGGCATCGCGGCCGGGAGCGGCATCAAAGACGGTAAGGCCCAGCCAGACGGTGTTGGCAAATCCGGCTTCAATCTCTTGCCGAAAATCGGCAGCATCACAGGACGGATGCCAGGTTTTAATCAGGTAGTCTGCGTTTTTGATCACAAAAGCAGTATACCGCGAGCGCATAAGGTGTGACGGGTCTGGTGCAACCTGCTCGCCAGAAAGATATCGCTGGCAACATAGGCTATACTCCAGAGCGCTACCACAGGGGCAGAGTTGAGACACGATTCTCTTCCTGGAACAAAAAATAAGGCGTTAAACGCTTAAGGTAGCAATATGTTAACTGAGCAGGTGCGTTGACGCTATGTCGGGAATCCAGGGGAAGTAAAACAGGGCTAATGAGAAAGGTAAAAATTGGACTGGCGTTGGGCTCAGGTGCAGCCCGGGGTTGGTCACATATTGGCGTTATCAATACCTTAAACCAGATGGGGATTGACGTTGATATTGTCGCAGGATGTTCTATCGGGTCGCTGGTCGGATCCGCGTACGCCTGCGGTAAGCTCCCGCAGCTTGAAAGCTGGGTGCGCTCCTTTAGTTACTGGGATGTACTGCGCCTGATGGATCTCTCCTGGCAGCGTGGCGGCCTGCTGCGCGGCGAACGCGTATTCAATCAGTTTCGTAAGATAATGCCCCTCGCTGACTTCAGCCACTGCCAAATGCCTTTCGGTGCCGTTGCAACCAACCTCAGTACGGGCAGGGAGTTATGGCTCACCGAAGGGGATATTCATCTCGCCGTTCGCGCATCCTGTAGCATGCCTGGGTTAATGGCGCCTGTGCCTCATAATGGCTACTGGCTCGTTGATGGTGGCGTGGTGAATCCTGTCCCCATCTCTCTGACGCGCGCCATGGGGGCAGATATCGTCATTGCAGTGGATTTACAGCACGACGCTCACCTTATGCAGCAGGATTTGATGCCGGTTAATCTTCAGAGCGATGATGCGGAAGAAGAGAAACTTGCCTGGCATGCGCGTTTACGCGGCAGAATAGGGCGCCTGACTGCCCGTCGCACGGTGACCGCGCCGAACGCCATTGAAATCATGACGACCTCCATTCAAATTCTTGAGAATCGCCTGAAGCGAAACCGTATGGCTGGCGATCCTCCGGATATTCTTATTCAGCCCTATTGTCCACAAATCTCTACCCTTGATTTCCACCGGGCTGAGGCCGCCATAGCAGCGGGCTCTTTAGCCGTCGAAAAGAAAATAGATGAACTGTTGCCTTTTGTGCGTACAGCACGTTAAGCACTTTTTTGATTACTTCAGCAAAATCTGACAGGCGATAGTACCAATAGCATGCCACTATTGAGTAACTGTCAGCCAGGGGAGGAACCATGACACAGCCATTGGCCGGAAAACATATTTTGATAGTAGAAGACGAGCCCGTTTTCCGATCGCTACTGGATTCGTGGTTATCCTCACTGGGTGCAACCACGTCCCTTGCCGAAGATGGCGTCGAGGCACTGGAAAAAATGGCCAGCATGGCGCCTGATCTGATGATCTGCGATCTCGAGATGCCGCGCATGGACGGATTAATGCTGGTGGAAAACCTGCGTAACGAAGGTTATCAGACACCGATACTGGTGATCTCGGCAACCGAAAATATGGCGGATATTGCTAAGGCGTTGCGTTTGGGTGTGCAGGATATCCTGCTCAAACCGGTTAAAGATTTAAACCGACTGCGTGAAACGGTGTTGGCCTGCCTGTATCCCAATATGTTTAATTCCCGGGTGGAAGAAGAAGAACGTCTTTTCCAGGACTGGGATGCTTTAGTCAGTAATCCGCTCGCGGCCGCGAAGCTGCTTCAGGAACTTCAGCCGCCGGTGCAGCAAAATATCTCTCATTGCAGAGTAAATTATCGCCAGCTGGTAGCGGCTGACCAGCCTGGACTGGTGCTGGATATTGCGCCGCTATCAGATTCCGACCTCGCTTTTTATTGCCTGGATGTTACCCGAGCGGGAGATAACGGCGTTCTGGCGGCCTTATTACTCCGTGCGCTGTTTAATGGATTGCTACAGGAACAATTATCCCATCAGGGGCAACGACTTCCTGAGTTAGGCAGTTTACTAAAACAGGTCAACCAACTTTTTCGCCAGGCCAATTTGCCGGGGCAGTTCCCGCTTCTGGTTGGCTATTATCACAGCGGGTTGAATAACCTTATTCTGGTCTCTGCTGGATTAAATGCCACGCTGAATACCGGCGAACACCATATACAGGTGAGTAACGGTGTGCCGTTGGGAACGTTGGGTAATACTTACCTTAATCAAATTAGCCATCGCTGCACCTCCTGGCAGTGCCAAATTTGGGGTGCCGGTGGGCGGTTACGCTTAATGTTGTCCACGGAGTAAGCAGTCAGATTTTATTTTTCAGATTGCTTTACCTGTGTTTTTGCTGGCAGTGCTACTATCGCTGCAAGTTTCATGCGTATTTGTCTTAATTGATCGGCAACGCGTTCTTTTCAGACCCGTATTAGTGGCTGAGACTGTATACTCAACGCGTTATTCAATGCATAAAAGTTCAAAACTTGAACAGTTCAGGAGAATTTCAATGGCTGCCCTAAATTCGAAAGTCAGAAAGGCCGTTATCCCGGTGGCGGGATTGGGTACCAGGATGTTGCCAGCGACGAAGGCAATCCCAAAAGAGATGCTGCCTCTGGTTGATAAGCCATTAATCCAGTATGTCGTGAATGAGTGTATTGCGGCAGGTATCACCGAAATTGTACTGGTGACGCATTCATCTAAAAACTCTATCGAAAACCATTTCGATACCAGTTTCGAACTCGAAGCAATGCTGGAAAAACGCGTAAAGCGCCAGCTGCTGGAGGAAGTGCAGTCTATTTGCCCTCCACACGTTACCATTATGCAGGTTCGTCAGGGCCTGGCGAAGGGCCTGGGGCACGCAGTATTGTGTGCACATCCGGTAGTGGGTGATGAGCCGGTCGCGGTTATTCTGCCAGACGTGATCCTTGATGAGTATGAGTCCGATCTTTCCCAGGAAAACCTGGCGGAAATGATTAAACGCTTCGACGAAACCGGCAGCAGCCAGATTATGGTTGAGCCAGTCGACGATGTGACTGCTTACGGTGTGGTTGACTGCAAAGGTGTTGCCCTGCAACCTGGTGAAAGCGTACCAATGGTTGGCGTTGTTGAAAAACCTAAAGCGGACGTCGCGCCGTCTAACCTTGCTGTCGTTGGCCGTTACGTACTGAGTGCTGAAATCTGGGCGCTGCTGGCCAAAACGCCTCCGGGTGCGGGCGATGAAATCCAGCTGACGGATGCTATCGATATGCTGATCGAGAAAGAGACCGTGGAAGCCTACCATATGAAAGGTAAGAGCCATGACTGCGGTAATAAGCTCGGTTATATGCAGGCATTCGTCGAATATGGCATTCGCCATAACAGCCTGGGTGAAGAATTTAAAGCCTGGCTCAAAGGTAGCGTGGGTATTAAGTAATAAACTCACGGACCAGTGAACAAGACCGGTGTGGCGATGCCCACCGGTTTTTTTATGCCTGTCGATCCGTAATTGGCTGGAGATTGTCAAGGACGTTAAATAGTGAGCCAGGCAATATGACAGAATGTAAGGAGATGTTTGGGGAATATTATGGGCATAAAAAATCCCGCATTAAGCGGGATTTTTCAGAATCTTTCCAGATTAATCCTTGATCAGGAAGTCATCCAGTTGTTTACCTTGTTCGTCCATAGCTTTCTTGATTACAGCAGGAGTACGACCCTGGCCGGTCCAGGTTTTCTCTTCGCCGTTCTCGTCGATGTAGCTATATTTAGCAGGACGTGCTGCGCGTTTTGCTTTGGTACCGGTTTTAGCCGCAGCCATGCTGTTCAGCAATTCGTTTGGATCGATACCATCGGCAATCAGCATTTCGCGATACTGTTGCAGTTTACGTGTACGTTCTTCGATTTCAGCCGCAGCTGCGCTTTCTTCTTCACGACGTTCGTTAACGACAACTTCTAATTTTTCGAGCATCTCTTCAAGCGTTTCAAGGGTACATTCTCTTGCCTGCGCACGAAGAGTACGGATGTTGTTCAGAATTTTAAGTGCTTCGCTCATTGTAGTAATCTCAAACTTATAATGGGGGTGGGTTTGTTGTCCTAATAATAGAGCGTTAATTTCACTTGTGCAATAGGTTGGAATGTAAGGAAATCAAAAAATACAAAATTAATGACGCTATTATTAATTACGCTAACTTAAATTTCATTGTTTGCTGGGGCGATGAGATATCGTTTCAAACGGCAAAAGCGCGTCATTTGCATGTTTGTTTTGTGACTTTTACCTCAGGAATTATAGTTGCGGTTGATAAATATCAGCCTTTCGTATTACTCCGGCTAAGCGCAGCGAACAGAAGAATAGTTAATAAATAGTGAATTTTAAAGATTGCAGAAGCCACTATAAAAAGAAGTGTTATCTCCGGTGTCGAGCTCGCCTTATTGTCCGTGCTAAAAGCCTTTACTGTCTGTTTTAACGCATTATTTTGCGCTATCAACGAAGAGTTTATTGGTGCAGAACAGCCTGGAGCACGCAGCCCGCCGCTGATGACAATACAAAATATGGTACAATGATCCATCGGGAATATTACACATTGATTAGGGTTCTTCGGCCAATGGCACAACTTTATTTCTACTATTCGGCAATGAATGCAGGGAAATCGACGGCGTTACTGCAATCCTCATACAATTATCAGGAGCGGGGGATGCGTACCGTTGTTTATACCGCCGAAATCGACGATCGCTTTGGGGCAGGGAAGGTAAGCTCAAGAATAGGGCTCTCGTCGCCTGCAAGGCTGTTTAACCCTGAAACGGACCTGCTTGAGGACATTCGTGCCCAGCATGCCTCTAAGCCTGTCCATTGCGTGCTGGTAGATGAAAGCCAGTTCCTGACCCGTGAGCAGGTCCATGCGCTTTCAGAGGTCGTTGATGAGCTGGATATTCCCGTTCTTTGCTATGGATTACGCACTGACTTTCGCGGTGAGTTATTTGCCGGTAGCCAGTATCTGCTCGCCTGGTCGGATAAGCTGGTTGAGCTGAAAACTATCTGCTTTTGTGGCCGCAAGGCAAGTATGGTTCTTCGCCTGGACCAGTCGGGCAAGCCTTATGCTGATGGCGAGCAGGTGGTGATAGGGGGCAATGAACGTTATGTCTCGGTCTGCCGCAAGCATTATAAAGAGGCGCTGGCTGTAGGCTCGCTGACGGCGTTACAGGGCGACAATCGCAAATAAAAAAAATGTCTTACGGATCCTCAGATATAAAAAAACCCGCCAGCGGCGGGTTTTTTTTCACACTGTCAATCAAGCATTTTTCTTCGCTTTCTTGTCAGCCTTTACAACTGCGGGGATGTCAACTTTTACGGCAGCGACATCGCTTTCAGTGAAGTTACGACCGTAATAGGTATCCAGCAGGATCTGTTTCAGTTCGGAAATCAGTGGGTAGCGCGGGTTAGCACCAGTACACTGGTCATCGAATGCATCTTCAGACAGCTTATCTACGTGAGCGAGGAAGTCAGCTTCCTGAACGCCTGCTTCGCGGATAGATTTAGGAATACCCAGTTCAGCCTTCAGGCTTTCCAGCCATGCCAGCAGTTTCTCGATCTTCGCTGCAGTACGGTCGCCCGGTGCGCTCAGACCCAGGTGGTCTGCGATTTCAGCGTAGCGACGACGAGCTTGCGGACGGTCGTACTGGCTGAATGCAGTCTGCTTGGTTGGGTTGTCGTTGGCGTTATAGCGGATAACGTTGCTGATCAACAGGGCGTTCGCCAGACCGTGAGGAATGTGGAACTGTGAACCCAGCTTGTGCGCCATGGAGTGACAGACACCCAGGAAGGCGTTAGCAAATGCAATGCCCGCGATGGTTGCCGCACTGTGTACACGTTCACGAGCTACAGGGTTTTTCGCACCTTCGTTGTAAGAAGCTGGCAGGTTTTCTTTCAGCAGTTTCAGTGCCTGTAAAGCCTGACCGTCAGAGAACTCAGAAGCCAGTACGGAAACGTAAGCTTCCAGGGCGTGAGTTACCGCATCCAGACCACCGAACGCACACAGTGATTTCGGCATTTCCATGACCAGGTTGGCGTCAACGATAGCCATATCTGGCGTCAGTGCGTAGTCAGCCAGCGGATATTTCTGACCCGTTGCGTCATCAGTCACAACAGCAAATGGCGTCACTTCTGAACCGGTACCGGAAGTGGTGGTGACGGCGATCATTTTCGCTTTCACGCCCATTTTCGGGAACTTGTAGATACGTTTACGGATATCCATAAAGCGCAGCGCCAGTTCTTCGAAGTGGGTTTCCGGATGCTCGTACATGACCCACATAATTTTCGCGGCGTCCATTGGGGAACCGCCACCCAGTGCGATGATCACATCAGGTTTGAAGGAGTTAGCCAGTTCAGCGCCTTTACGTACAACGCTCAGGGTTGGGTCAGCTTCAACTTCAAAGAAGACTTCAGTTTCGACGCCAGACGCTTTCAGAACAGAGGTGATCTGGTCTGCATAGCCATTGTTGAACAGGAAACGGTCAGTCACGATGAGCGCACGTTTGTGGCCATCAGTAATCACTTCGTCCAGCGCGATTGGCAGAGAGCCGCGGCGGAAGTAGATAGATTTCGGAAGTTTGTGCCACAACATGTTTTCAGCTCGCTTAGCAACGGTTTTCTTGTTGATCAGGTGTTTTGGACCAACGTTTTCAGAGATGGAGTTACCACCCCAGGAACCACAACCCAGAGTCAGGGAAGGTGCGAGTTTGAAGTTATACAGGTCACCGATACCACCCTGAGAAGCAGGGGTGTTGATCAGGATACGTGCCGTCTTCATCTTCTGACCGAAGTAAGCAACACGCTCTGGCTGGTTATCCTGGTCGGTGTACAGGCAAGAGGTGTGGCCGATACCGCCCATCGCCACCAGCTTCTCTGCTTTTTCTACCGCGTCATCGAAATCTTTCGCACGGTACATTGCCAGTGTCGGGGACAGTTTTTCGTGAGCAAACGGCTCACTTTCATCAACGACTTTCACTTCACCAATCAGAATCTTGGTGGTAGCAGGGACGCTAAAGCCGGCGAGTTCAGCGATTTTATACGCTGGCTGACCTACGATAGCTGCGTTCAGTGCACCATTTTTCAGAATCACGTCCTGAACGGCTTTCAGTTCTTTACCTTGCAACAGGTAGCCGCCGTGGCTGGCGAAACGTTCACGAACGGCGTCGTATACCGAATCAACCACGACAACAGACTGTTCAGATGCACAGATAACGCCGTTATCGAAGGTTTTTGACATCAGCACAGAGGCAACTGCACGCTTGATATCTGCCGTTTCGTCGATCACAACAGGGGTATTACCTGCGCCTACGCCGATGGCTGGTTTACCGGAGCTGTATGCTGCTTTAACCATACCAGGACCGCCGGTCGCCAGGATTAGGTTAATGTCCGGGTGATGCATCAGGGCATTGGACAGTTCAACAGAAGGCTGGTCGATCCAACCGATCAGATCTTTTGGCGCACCCGCAGCAATGGCAGCCTGAAGCACGATATCCGCTGCTTTGTTGGTGGCGTCTTTCGCACGTGGATGCGGGGAGAAAATGATTGCGTTACGTGTTTTCAGACTGATAAGAGATTTGAAGATGGCGGTAGAGGTTGGGTTAGTGGTTGGAACGATACCGCAAATAATGCCGATGGGTTCAGCGATAGTGATGGTGCCAAAAGTGTCGTCTTCTGACAGCACACCGCAGGTTTTCTCATCTTTATAGGCGTTGTAGATATACTCTGAAGCAAAGTGGTTTTTGATCACTTTATCTTCAACGATACCCATACCGGATTCGGCAACGGCCATTTTAGCGAGAGGGATTCGAGCATCTGCAGCAGCCAGAGCGGCCGCGCGGAAGATTTTATCAACCTGTTCTTGGGTGAAATTGGCATATTCACGCTGGGCTTTTTTCACGCGCTCGACGAGGGCGTTCAGTTCAGCGATATTGGTAACAGCCATAATGCTCTCCTGATAATGTTTAAACTCTTTTAGTAAACCAGCGCTCGATACGTCTGACAGTATAGTCAGAGCCGATCCCACTTGCGTAACACACAGTAAAACAAAGGATTACTCACTGCTTCCGCTCACTAATTTACTAAAAGAGCCTTACCTTAGCATCATACCTTTTTGATAGGTGATCTCCCTGGCGGCGTAACCAAGATTACTCACTTCTGAGTACGAAAATTATGATCAAGATCAATTTTGTCCTAAGCTGATACCTTTCAGCAGGGTTATTTTGTGCTAATTATTCCAGTGTTAAATAATTAAGTAACTATTGGAAGTGGCGCTATCATTGAGTATACAAATGTTTAACATCATGAATTGATAACGTTTTAGAACAGATTTCTGGTGAAGTGTGCGGCTAAAAAGCGTATCTTCAGCGCGGATTTATCATTACACGCTGTCTCTCCCTGACCATGCTCAATTGCGGAGCTTAATGTGATTCAAACGCTCTTTGATTTCCCTACATATTTCAAGTTTTTTATTGGCTTGTTTGCCCTGGTCAACCCGGTAGGGATTATCCCTGTCTTCATCAGTATGACCAGCTATCAGACAGCCGCCGCGCGAAATAAAACCAACCTGACGGCAAACCTGTCGGTGGCGATTATCTTGCTTACGTCTCTTTATCTGGGGGACGCCATTCTTCAGGTCTTCGGCATCTCGATTGATTCGTTCCGAATAGCAGGCGGGATCCTGGTGGTGACGATTGCCATGTCGATGATCAGCGGCAAGCTGGGGGAGGATAAACAGAATAAGCAGGAAAAATCAGAGACAGCTATCCGCGAGAGCATCGGCGTGGTGCCACTGGCACTGCCGCTGATGGCGGGCCCGGGGGCAATCAGTTCTACCATTGTATGGGGAACACGCTATCACAGCCTGATGCACCTGATTGGCTTCTCTGTCGCCATTGCCCTGTTCGCACTTTGCTGCTGGGGCGTATTTCGTATGGCGCCATGGCTGGTTCGTTTGCTGGGACAAACGGGCATCAACGTGATTACCCGTATCATGGGTCTGTTGTTAATGGCGTTAGGCATCGAATTTATCGTTACCGGTATAAAAAGTATATTCCCCGGATTAGTACACTGACTTTCGTTTGAAAGAGCGGAGCCAGCGGCTCCGTTTTTTTACGTGAATATCAGCAAATCATATAAATAAAGTTGAAATACGCACCAGCCATAATAAGTTCTACTAATAACCCTCTTTTGTTGATTTTCAAGAGGTTGTTTATTTTCAGTTTGCTTCTCTGCCCATAAATCCTTCAAACGCTCTGTTATTTTACTCACATGATACTCTGGGGCTTGCTGACAGATAACCGAAATGATATTAGTAATTTCGACGCTGACCCAGACGAATGTGCTAAATAATAACCAGATGTTAAATTTTCGTGAAAAATCGTTCGAATTTGTCATGTCATCGCACCAGTCACGAGAGAACTCTACAACTGAATGTATTGTAAGGGTTTTACTTGTTTTTGGCGTGAAAGGTGGTCGGCGGCATAGCTACGCCTGACTCCGTAAAAGAGAAATGCTTAACAAATTTGCAAAATGTATTGGCGAGAGTTGGCACCATTTGGTACTTTCCGGCCTTATATTTTGCGGCATTAAACAAGTTGATGAGAACTATTTTCATATAGACCTCACTTAAGCTTTCCAGCACACCTCACTGACAGGGGAGAGGTGTAAAGAATCGACGCAAGATCGCCGTACGAGCGGTCAGTAATAATGAAGTCGATGATAGCAAGAAGTAAAAAAAGAACCTGACAGCAGCAAAAAAAACTCCTGCGCTGTACAGGCCCCAACAGGGGATTACACAACTGGCGAAGGCCAGTCATAATAATGAGTGGAGTATCAACACAATGTCCATCATCACAAAAAAAAGTCTGGTAGCGGCGGGGATTTTAACTGCGCTAATCGCGGGCAACGCTGCAATGGCTGCGGACGTTCCTGCTGGTGTTCAGCTGGCTGAGAAGCAAACGCTGGTACGTAATAACGGTGCGGAAGTGCAGTCTCTTGATCCGCACAAAATTGAAGGTGTTCCAGAGTCTAACGTTAACCGCGATCTGTTTGAAGGTCTGCTGGTGACTGACGTAGACGGCCACCCGGCTCCGGGCGTGGCGGAAAAATGGGACAACAAAGATTTTAAAGTCTGGACCTTCCATCTGCGTAAAGATGCCAAATGGTCTGACGGTACGCCGGTTACCGCCGAAGATTTCGTCTATAGCTGGCAGCGTCTGGCGGATCCGAATACCGCCTCCCCGTACGCGAGTTACCTCCAGTATGGCCATATCGCCAATATTGATGACATCATCACGGGTAAAAAGCCAGTAACCGACCTGGGCGTAAAAGCCATCGATGCCAACACTTTTGAAGTGACGTTGAGCGAACCTGTTCCGTACTTCTATAAGTTGCTGGTTCACCCGTCCGTTTCTCCGGTACCAAAATCCGCGGTAGAAAAATTTGGTGAAAAATGGACGCAGCCTGCGAATATCGTGACCAACGGTGCATATAAGCTGAAGGACTGGGTCGTTAACGAGCGTATGGTGCTGGAGCGCAACCCGCAGTATTGGGATAATGCCAAGACGGTTATCAATCAGGTCACCTACCTGCCAATCTCTTCTGAGGTAACGGACGTAAACCGCTACCGCAGCGGCGAAATCGACATGACCTATAACAACATGCCGATTGAACTGTTCCAGAAGCTGAAAAAAGAGATCCCGAAAGAAGTTCACGTCGATCCGTATCTGTGCACCTACTATTATGAAATTAACAACCAGAAAGCACCGTTCACCGACGTACGTGTTCGTACCGCACTGAAGCTGGCTCTGGATCGCGACATTATCGTGAATAAAGTGAAGAATCAGGGCGACCTGCCGGCTTACAGCTACACCCCGCCTTACACCGACGGTATGAAGCTGGTTGAACCTGAATGGTTCAAATGGTCCCAGGAAAAACGTAATGAAGAAGCGAAAAAGCTGCTGGCTGAAGCGGGCTATACCGCCGACAAGCCGCTAACGTTTAGTCTGCTGTACAACACCTCCGATCTGCATAAAAAACTGGCTATTGCCGTCGCGTCAATCTGGAAGAAAAATCTCGGCGTGAACGTGAAGCTGGAAAATCAGGAATGGAAAACCTTCCTCGATACGCGCCATCAGGGAACCTTTGACGTGGCACGTGCAGGATGGTGTGCGGACTATAACGAACCGACCTCATTCCTGAACACCATGCTCAGCGACAGTTCGAACAATACCGCACACTATAAGAGCCCGGCGTTTGATAAGCTGATTGGCGATACCCTGAAAGTGGCAGATGACGCCCAGCGCGCCGATCTGTACGCGAAATCAGAACAACAGCTCGATAAAGACTCTGCGATCGTTCCGGTTTACTACTACGTTAACGCCCGCCTCGTGAAACCATGGGTAGGGGGTTATACCGGTAAAGACCCGTTGGATAATATTTCCGTTAAGAATCTTTATATTATCAAGCATTAATGGCAATACGTGGGGCGAGCGAGCTTGCCCCACTGTGTCTATTTTGTAACATTCATCAGGCACACGCCAGAAGGTACGGGCAATGTTGAAATTTATCCTGCGTCGCTGTCTTGAAGCGATTCCAACGTTATTTATTCTAATTACAATTTCCTTCTTTATGATGCGTCTTGCGCCGGGCAGTCCTTTTACCGGTGAACGCACGCTTCCGCCAGAAGTTATGGCCAACATCGAAGCGAAATACCATTTAAACGATCCTATCACTACGCAGTACTTCAACTATCTGAAGCAACTTGCACACGGTGATTTTGGTCCGTCATTCAAATATAAAGACTATTCCGTTAACGACCTGGTGGCGTCCAGCTTCCCGGTATCGGCTAAATTAGGGGCTGCTGCATTTATCTTGGCCGTTGTTCTCGGTGTCACTGCGGGCGTTATCGCCGCACTAAAACAAAATACCCGATGGGATTACGCCGTAATGGGGGTCGCAATGACCGGGGTGGTTATCCCCAGCTTCGTTGTCGCGCCGTTGCTGGTCATGATATTCGCGATAACCCTTAAATGGCTGCCCGGGGGCGGCTGGAATGGCGGGGCGCTGAAGTTCATGATATTGCCGATGGTGGCATTATCTCTGGCCTACATTGCCAGTATCGCCCGTATTACGCGTGGTTCAATGATTGAAGTCCTGCATTCGAACTTTATCCGTACCGCCCGAGCGAAAGGGTTGCCGATGCGCCGGATTATTTTCCGTCACGCTCTCAAGCCTGCACTGTTACCGGTGCTCTCCTATATGGGTCCTGCTTTCGTCGGCATTATTACGGGTTCAATGGTGATTGAAACCATTTATGGCCTGCCAGGCATCGGGCAGTTGTTTGTTAACGGGGCGCTTAACCGTGACTATTCGCTGGTGCTGAGCCTGACGATCCTCGTGGGCGCGCTGACCATACTCTTTAATGCCGTTGTCGATGTGCTGTATGCCGTTATCGATCCGAAAATCCGTTACTAACTGGAGCACGCCATGATGTTGAGTAAGAAAAACAGCGAGGCGCTGGAAAACTTCAGTGAAAAGCTGGAGGTCGAAGGTCGTAGCCTTTGGCAGGACGCCCGCCGTCGTTTTATGCATAACCGTGCCGCCGTTGCCAGCCTGGTCGTGCTGGTGCTTATCGCGCTTTTCGTAACCCTTGCGCCAATGCTCTCTCAGTTCACCTATTTCGATACGGACTGGGGCATGATGTCCAGCGCGCCGGATATGGAATCCGGGCACTATTTCGGTACCGACTCCTCCGGGCGTGATTTGCTGGTGCGTGTGGCGATTGGCGGCCGTATCTCCCTGATGGTTGGCATCGCAGCGGCGCTGGTGGCGGTAATTGTCGGCACGCTTTACGGTTCGCTTTCCGGTTACCTCGGCGGGAAAGTGGACTCCGTGATGATGCGTATGCTTGAAATCCTGAACTCCTTCCCGTTCATGTTCTTCGTCATTCTGCTGGTGACCTTCTTTGGTCAAAATATCCTGCTGATCTTCGTGGCGATCGGGATGGTGTCCTGGCTGGATATGGCGCGTATTGTGCGCGGCCAGACGCTGAGCCTTAAACGTAAGGAGTTTATCGAAGCCGCACAGGTTGGTGGCGTTTCTACCGCCAATATTGTGGTGCGTCATATCGTTCCTAACGTGCTGGGCGTGGTGGTGGTATACGCCTCCCTGCTGGTGCCAAGTATGATCTTGTTTGAATCTTTCCTGAGCTTCCTGGGATTAGGTACGCAAGAGCCGTTGAGTAGCTGGGGCGCTCTGTTAAGTGACGGCGCAAACTCCATGGAAGTGTCACCGTGGTTACTGCTGTATCCGGCGGGCTTCCTGGTCGTCACCCTGTTCTGTTTCAACTTTATCGGCGATGGCCTGCGTGATGCCCTCGACCCGAAAGACCGTTAAGGAGCGCCGTCATGACCATTATTGAAACGGCAACCGCGCCACAGGCGCAACAGCGGACCAGCGCACTGCTGGACGTTAAAGACCTCCGCGTGACGTTTAAAACCCCCGACGGTGATGTGACTGCCGTTAACGATCTCAACTTCGACCTGCGTGCCGGTGAAACGCTGGGCATTGTGGGCGAATCCGGTTCCGGTAAATCCCAGACCGCATTCGCGCTGATGGGCCTGCTGGCATCAAACGGCGTGATAGGGGGTTCGGCGACGTTTAACGGGAAAGAGATCCTGAATTTGCCGGAACATGAGCTGAACAAGCTGCGCGCCGAGCAGATTTCAATGATTTTCCAGGATCCGATGACCTCCCTGAACCCCTATATGCGGGTGGGTGAACAGCTGATGGAAGTGCTGATGCTCCACAAGGGGCTGGGCAAAGCCGAAGCGTTTGAAGAGTCCGTCAAAATGCTGGATGCGGTGAAAATGCCTGAAGCACGCAAGCGCATGCGCATGTATCCGCACGAGTTCTCCGGCGGTATGCGTCAGCGCGTCATGATCGCGATGGCATTGCTTTGCCGGCCAAAACTGCTGATCGCTGATGAACCAACCACCGCCCTTGACGTGACCGTCCAGGCGCAGATTATGACGCTGCTGAACGAGCTGAAGCGTGAGTTCAACACCGCCATCATCATGATCACCCACGATTTAGGCGTCGTTGCCGGGATCTGCGACAAAGTGTTAGTCATGTATGCAGGCCGCACGATGGAATACGGTAATGCCCGCGATGTGTTCTACCAGCCAGCCCACCCGTACTCTATCGGGCTGCTGAATGCCGTACCGCGCCTCGATGCGGAAGGGGAGTCGCTGCTGACTATCCCGGGCAACCCGCCAAACCTGCTGCGTTTGCCAAAAGGCTGCCCGTTCCAGCCACGCTGTCCGCATGCGATGGAAATCTGTAACAGCGCACCGCCGCTGGAAGCGTTTGCCCCAGGCCGTCTACGCGCCTGCTTTAAGCCGCTGGAGGAGCTGGTATGAACGCAATCGACGAAAAAAGAAATGTGCTGCTCGAAATCGCTGACCTGAAGGTCCATTTCGATATCAAAGACGGTAAACAGTGGTTCTGGCAGCCTGCCAAAACCCTGAAAGCGGTGGATGGCGTCACGCTACGCCTGTACGAAGGGGAGACCCTGGGCGTGGTGGGCGAATCCGGCTGCGGCAAGTCGACATTTGCGCGTGCGATCATCGGCCTGGTGAAAGCCACCGACGGGAAAGTGGCCTGGCTTGGCAAAGATCTGCTGGGGATGAAGCCGGATGAATGGCGCAATGTGCGCAGTGATATCCAGATGATTTTCCAGGATCCTCTGGCGTCCCTGAACCCGCGTATGACCATTGGCGAAATCATTGCCGAGCCGCTGCGCACCTATCATCCGAAGATGCCGCGCCAGGAAGTTCGCGATCGGGTGAAAGCGATGATGCTGAAGGTGGGTCTGTTGCCTAACCTCATCAACCGCTACCCTCACGAGTTTTCCGGCGGTCAGTGCCAGCGTATCGGTATCGCACGCGCGTTGATCCTTGAACCGAAACTGATTATCTGTGATGAGCCGGTTTCGGCGCTGGACGTTTCCATCCAGGCCCAGGTGGTTAACCTGCTACAGAAACTGCAACGGGAAATGGGGCTGTCGCTGATCTTCATCGCCCACGATCTGGCGGTGGTAAAACACATTTCAGACCGTGTGCTGGTCATGTATCTGGGCCACGCCGTGGAACTGGGCACGTATGATGAGGTGTACCACAATCCGCTGCACCCTTATACCAAAGCGCTGATGTCTGCGGTTCCCGTTCCGGATCCCGATCTGGAAAAAAATAAAACCATTCAGCTTCTGGAAGGTGAACTGCCTTCGCCAATCAACCCGCCTTCAGGCTGCGTATTCCGTACGCGATGCCCAATAGCCGGGCCGGAATGTGCAAAAACACGGCCGGTTCTGGAGGGCAGTTTCCGACATGCGGTTTCCTGCCTGAAAGTAGACCCGTTATAATCGCAAGGGCTGACATGATGTCAGCCCTTATTTTTTAGAGGTTAATGTGTCGCGATTATTCACGTCGGCCCGTCAGCGGCTTTATCACCTTTTATTTGATCCAGAAACGGTTTCCGGTCGCCGTTTCGAGAGTCTGTGTGGCTTATTTGCGCTGATTAGCGTCATTATTATCTTTATCGAATCCGGTGCCGGAACGCAGTACCACATGACGTATGAGGAGTGGCACGTTTTTGTCTGGCTGGAATTGATCGTCACGCTGGTGTTTACCGCAGAGTATGTGCTGAGGGTCATTAGCTGGCCAAATCCGGCGAAATACGTTTTCAGCTTCTGGGGATTTATTGATTTAGCCACTATCCTGCCGCTGTATGTCATGTGGCTGTGGCCTGAGATCAGCCTGAATTATGTGTTTGCCTGGCGCGCAATGCGGGCGATTCGTGTGTTACGAATTCTGAAGCTGCTGCGCTTTATGCCGTCGCTGAGGGTTTTTTGGGTCGCCATTGTCAGCGCCCGCCACCAGCTTATTCTCTTCTATTCGTTTATTGCTATCGTGATGATCGTTTTTGGCTCCCTGATGTATTTAATCGAAGGGCCAAAATACGGGTTTACCACGCTTAATGCGTCGGTTTACTGGGCTATCGTCACGGTGACCACCGTGGGCTATGGCGATATTACACCGCATACGCCGCTCGGACGTATTGTGGCATCGATTCTTATTCTGATCGGTTATTCGGTAATAGCGATACCGACGGGGCTAATTACCACCCATATGAGCAGCGCCTTCCAGAACAGCAAGCAGCAACGCAAATGTCCGAATTGTCAGCAGGGAAATCATGAACCCGGGGCGCGGTTTTGTCACCGCTGTGGAAATGCCTTGCCGGATTAAATAAAAAAGGCTGCGCGGGCAGCCTTTTTTATTATTCACGCCAGAGAATATGGCACAGCTTGTGGTCTTTCTCGCGGCACAGCAGGACGCGGGCAAAGATGTCGTTAATTTCTCCGCCGTCTTCATCTGCCAGGCCAATTACCACCTCAGCGAAGAAGTCCGGGTTGAGATCAAAATCGACGTGTTCGGCCCAGTCTTCAGACGGATCGAACAGCTCAGCACCGCCACGCTCTTCAAATTGCAGGTTGAAAAGAATGACGTCAGCAGGGTCGAGATTATCGACCGCCAGCTCGAGAAAAATATCGTAGGCCTGTTCGAGCGTTTCGTCTTCGGTCAGGCGATTGTTCAGATCCATTTCCATGATGACTACCTGTTAAACATCGTTGGGCACGTTTTACAGCAACGGACTAAAGAAGTAAAACAGTCGTTCGGCAATTCGCTGCCACAGCGGACGTTTCGCCCACAGTCTGGCGTCCAGCAGGCGTGAGCGGGAGATATAATCATCCTGAACCGCCGCCAGATCGCCGCCGAAACCGGCGTCATCAATGACCAGCGTAATTTCAAAATTCAGCCACAGACTGCGCATATCGAGGTTGACGGTACCCACCAGGCTCAGCTCTCCGTCTACCAGCACGCTCTTGGTGTGTAACAGACCGCCTTCGAACTGATAGATTTTAACGCCCGCGGCCAGCAGCTCACTAAAGAACGCGCGACTTGCCCACCCGACCAGCAGCGAATCGTTCTTGCGCGGCATAATAATGCTCACATCCACTCCGCGCTGTGCCGCTGTACAGATGGCGTGCAGAAGGTCGTCGCTGGGGACGAAATAGGGCGTGGTCATGATCAGATATTCCCGCGCTGAGTACGCGGCGGTAAGCAGTGCCTGATGGATCAGATCTTCCGGGAAGCCAGGACCGGAGGCGATAGTGTGGATAGTGTGCCCGCTGGCTTCCTCAAACGGCATGATATTGCCATCCGGCGGCGGGGGAAGAATGCGTTTACCGGTTTCAATTTCCCAGTCGCACGAATAGACGATGCCCATAGAGGTTGCCACCGGGCCTTCCATGCGAGCCATCAAATCGATCCATTGCCCCACGCCAGAATCCTGTTTAAAGAAGCGGGGGTCGACCATGTTCATGCTGCCGGTGTAGGCGATATAGTTATCGATCAGGACCATTTTCCGGTGCTGACGAAGATCCATGCGGCGCAGAAAGACGCGCATAAGATTCACTTTCAGCGCCTCGACCACCTCGATACCGGCGTTGCGCATCATGCCTGCCCACGGGCTACGGAAAAAGGCCACGCTGCCGGCGGAGTCCAGCATCAGGCGGCAGTGGATACCGCGACGTGCAGCGGCCATCAGCGATTCGGCGACCTGGTCCGCCATGCCGCCCGGCTGCCAGATATAAAACACCATCTCGATATTATGCCGGGCGAGCTGGATATCACGGATGAGCGCCTGCATCACGTCATCGGAAGAGGTCATCAGTTGCAGCTGATTGCCTTTTACCCCAGCAATGCCCTGGCGGCGTTCGCACAGCTTGAACAAAGATGCGGCCACGCTGCTGTTCTCTTCGGCGAAGATATGCTTGCAGGCTTTAAGGTCGGCAAGCCATTTCGCCGTGGAGGGCCACATGGCACGGGCGCGTTCGGCCCGGCGTTTACCCAGATGAAGTTCACCGAAAGAGAGATAGGCGATGATGCCCACCAGCGGCAGAATGTAGATAATCAGAAGCCAGGCCATGGCGGAAGGTACCGCTCTGCGTTTCATCAGAATGCGCAACGTCACCCCGGCAATTAACAGCCAGTATCCTAAAATGACCAGCCAACTCACCACGGTGTAGAAGGTTGTCATGAATAAAAAATCCTTTTGAAAGCGTATTGTTATGAGTTTACGCATCAGGATTCATCTGGCAAATAAAAACGGCAGATAAAAGCGCTGGTTTGCCGCCTGCTTAGGCATATAATGGCATCTCTGTTAGAGAAAGAGTTGTAGACATGAAGCGCAGTAGAACTGAAGTAGGGCGCTGGCGCATGTTGCGACAGGTGAGTCGTCGTAAGGCTCGTTGGCTGGAAGCACAATCCCGCCGCAATATGCGTATCCACGCCATCAGAAAATGTGGCCTGAACAGACACCGTAACGCGCTGCTGTTCGCGGTCCAGGATATCTGAAAAGCATGAGGGGCACCGTAAAGGTGCCCATTAAACATCCAGACTATTAATCTTTGCAGTCTCCTCCCGTCTGCTTTCCACGATATACTACGTCCCCATAACGTCATGATATTAAAAGATGAATGCTTATCTCTGGATTTTTATTGCACTTTTGGCGCTGGATGCGCTCAGGGAAGGTTTAGGACTTTCGTCATTTTCCTCATTGGCAGATTATGTTTTTGCGTGGGGAATACATTGGCTTTATTAAAGGAAAAAAGGATGAACGTAAAAGTGATGGCAGCACTCTTCGGGATTGCAGTATTAAGCGGTTGTGCCAGTAGCAAAACCTCACCCGAACGGCACGCGTTTTATTTCGTGTCGCATCAGTCCAGCTTTACTGGCGGCAATTACACCTCCAGCGTGCAGAAAAATTATCACCTGAACGTAGCGCAGTTCCGCGAGCTTTATGCCCGGGGCAAAGCTGACCGTGCGGAAGGGCGGACTCAGGCTGAAGCCAGTGAATACGCGCAAAGCATTCGCGATCAGCTGAAAGAAAATGCGAAGTCGCAGGAATTGTACGCAGGCAACGCGAAGGATAAATGGTCTTCGGACATGGACAGTAAAGACGCCATATTATTTGGTAACGAACTGGCCGCGACTTATCTTGATGGTTATAACGGCGTACAATAGCGCAACTGATTCAGGGGATACCGTAATTACCGGTATCCCCGCTGTTTTTGAGCAAAAGGAGTGAGACGTGTTTGCGGAGTTTGGTGTACTGAATTTCTGGACCTATGTTGTCGGCGCATTTTTTATCGTGCTGGTTCCAGGACCGAACACCTTGTTTGTGCTGAAAACAGGGATTGGCCACGGCGTTAAGAAAGGCTATCTGGCAGCCACCGGTGTGTTTATTGGTGATGCCGTGCTGATGTTTCTGGCCTGGGCGGGCGTCGCCGCGTTGATCCAGACCACTCCGGTATTATTTAATATTGTCCGCTATCTTGGGGCGTTTTATCTGCTGTGGCTCGGCGGAAAAATGCTCTGGTCCGTTATGACACGTCAAAAAAATGCGCACGAAAGTAGCGCCGAACCGGCAAGCGCGATCCTTAAGCGTTCGCTGGTGCTGAGCCTGACGAACCCGAAAGCGATTCTCTTTTACGTATCGTTCTTCGTGCAGTTCATTGATGTCAATGCGAAGAATACCGGCACGTCGTTCCTGATCCTCGCCACCACGCTTGAGCTGATCAGCTTCATGTACATGAGCTTCCTGATTTTCTCAGGCGCGTTTGTCACGCGTTATCTGAAAACCAAAAAGAAACTGGCGAAGCTGGGGAATGGGTTGATAGGCCTGCTGTTTGTTGGATTTGCGGCGAGGCTGGCGTCGCTGCATTGAATGAAGAAAAGGCTCCCGAGGGAGCCTTTTTAATATCTGGCGTAACTTGAAAGACGCGCCAGACAAGGCTTCACGTTTTACTACTAGCAGTCAAAAGCCATAAAAAGCGGCTCTGACGCGCCCGGAGTCCTGTCAATAACTGTGGAAAGCTCACAGGCGGTGGCGATCCAGTTATGACCCCCACACCGTCCGAGCAAGCCGCAGCGGTGTTAAATCTGATTGAGCGCGGGGTTATCGGTTGGAATGAGCCAGACGTTGTGTAGGTGCTTAACGAGGCGTTAAAAGCTCGCGCACCGCGCAAACATCGGCATCAAAGAAGCAATGCGCCGCTCAAAACCAGCGAGCAAGCGCCATCAGCCCGGATGACAAAGTCCGAAAGGGATCGCGTCGCAAAAATTCGTTTCGATTTAGCTCAGGACGGCATTACCCCGGAACGGTGTGAGCTCGACGCGCTGGCGCGTGGGGCACGGTGATTTATGGCAAGAAAAGTTTCAAATATCCGGCTGCTGACGAGTGGCCTGGAAATTCAACTGAAATGGAGTGGACTTTATGAAAGATTATTTATTCAGATGGCTAATTATCGCAAGAGAAAATAACCGCAAATATAGCGAGATCAGCGATACGAAAATTGAGGGGTTTACACCGGTGATAGGTTCGATAATTCCGCCGCCACGTCGACGATAGCAACGCCGCCGGTGCTGAAACTCGCTTTCAGTGTCGGTGGTGTTGAACAACGAGCCCTGAGAGGCGTTAACTTCTAAGCCGATAAAATCAGATCCAGGAAAAGTAGATTGAAGTAAAAACGTCCTTTATGATGACTCAAAGGTTAGCCCAAAAGGAAATCATGACAATGAGCGTTGGATTAATTACAGACGAGCCAGGACGTTTCTACACCTTCCAGTCTACATTGCCAGCCGGTGAATATTTCGAATTTCGCCCACGCAATCCTCCACTGAACTCAAAACCCATCGTTGATGACGAAAGCGGGATGTGTATTGGTTATTCCGTCGCCCAGGCTCCCGGTTTATGGCAGATTTATGATGCAGACGGCATGTTTGTTAGGCTGGAAGAAGCGCCATTAGAAGCCCCCCTGATTGACCCAACAGACCTCGCTCTAATTGCTTTTGGTGCATTTCGTCTTTTACGGGCAGGTCAGGCGTTACTGGAAAGTGGTGTCAAAGCCGGCGTAACTGTGAGGCTCAGTGAGGCTACCATCAGTCTCTTGCGTGGCCGCCTTAAAATGGGCTTATCCGCTCGCGCGCTCAGGATGAGCGAATCATCGGCAAAACACATGCTGACCCCAGGTCGTTATGTGCCTTTGCAGATTCAGGAAAAGGCCATTCGTTATGGCATAAGAACGCCGGATCCTCTCAAAAAGCCAGGGCTTTTCCGTTACGAGGCTCGTATGTATAAGCTGGTGGAAGACAGGCAAAATAAAGGCACTTATATTTATAAGTCTTACCGTCTTGAGGTTTTGGTCAGGGAAGCTGACTGGACTATCATGCATTTTCAGTACATGCCGTAAGGGGGGATCATGATAGATATCACAAGCGGTGACAGACACCTTAAATTAACACCTTATGAAAGGCTGGCTGAGCCCGAAGAGCCTGCCTATAGCCGTATTATGGTTTGGGTTGAATTCTCAATCCCAGCCTTAAAAACAGAATTTGCTGCAGAGTTTTTTGTCGGTCAGTTGGAGCAGTTCAGGAATGATACACATGATTTCCATCTGGCCTTAAAGACAGGGGCGAAATTTAAGGATATTAATTTAACCTCGGCATTCGAGCAGGTTGTGCTTAAGTTTCATCAGGCACATTTTGCCGGGGCTGTTGGCGTTAGCATGGTACTTAAGCCTGAAAACCATGCTGACAGTATTACCCTTGATGATTCCTTCGATATTGATGAAAGTTACTTTCCCGACCTGCTCTCTGGACTGGACGACATCATTTCATGGCAAAACTGATGCTTGCATCAAGCCACAAGACCGGCACTCAGAATGCCGGTCTTGTTATGCCATTTACTCGCGATTTTCTCGTATTTAAGCTCTACATGCATCAGGTGCATGAGTTTGCATCCGTTTTTTACTCCAGCATTTGCCAGTCGGCGTCAGCGCTGGCACAGCTTTCCGCAACCGCGTTGTCGTGGCAGTTACAGCGACGACTCATGCTGCCTTCCAGACCGTGTGATTTCAGGAACGACTGCCACTCATGGCTCGTGTACTGACTGCCCTGATCAGAGTGAACCGTACCTGCTTTTGAGGATTACGCCTCCACACCGCCATAAGTAATGCGTTCAGGACAATCTTTTTTGTCATGCGGGGTTGCATTGACCAGCCGATAACTTTGCGTGAGAACAGGTCAACCACCACGGCCAGATACAGCCAGCCTTCGTGGATTTCGGCCTGAGCATCTGACTGTTCATTTTGAGTGGAAGAATCCGGACCGTACTTCTTTATCCAGGCGTAAAGACTGTGAGTGGTGATATCGAGACGTGTTGCAACACTGGAAACAGAATGACCACGATCAACAACCTGTTTGACTGCTTCAATTTTAAACTCTTCAGGATAACGCTTACCGCTCATGGGCACCTCTCTTTAAGTCATCGTAAATGACTCTGAGGTGTCTGTTAAACCCGTGGCGATTCAGAGCTAACAGTGGCATGTTCCTCTCAAGTCAAAATCTGAAATTTAAGTATGGGAACGTAATGCGTGAGCTTGTTAAGTAATCTTGCCGAGAAATCTTTTAAATAGAGAATGATTTAAATGAAACTTCCCGCATGGGCGGGAAGTGATGTGTCAATGTGGTCAATATGTGGACTCGGCCTGTAATAAACCATTTTATTTCATTGTGTTAAGGTGTTTAAAATGGCTCCCGAGGGAGCCTTTCATTTCAGAACACTTTTTTATACGGGCGAACCGTGACTTTCTCGTACACGCCGGCTGCGACGTACGGGTCTGCTTCTGCCCAGGCCTGCGCGGCTTCCAGAGATTCAAACTCGGCAATCACCGTGGAGCCGGTAAAACCCGCTGCTCCCGGATCGTTGCTGTCAACGGCAGGCATCGGGCCTGCGGTCAGCAACCGACCTTCATCCTGTAGCAGCTGTAAACGCGCCAGATGGGCAGGGCGAACGGAAAGACGTTTTTCCAGAGAATCAGGTACATCTTCAGCGTAAATCACATAAAGCACGGCAAAGCTCCTTAACCGGTAAAAGTGACATTTACGTTATGTGAAAGCACAAATGACTGCAATGTAAAGATAATAACAATGTTAAAACCCTGATCTGGATGCCCCTTTTTTGCCCTCTTATACGCTTAAATTGCGTCAGGACAAAGTGTCTTATTGAATATGATTGCTATTTGCATTTAAAATCGAGGTTCGGTTTTTTAACGTTGATGATTATGACTTCGATGACCCTTGATTTACCTCGCCGCTTTCCATGGCCGACGCTGCTTTCCGTCGTTATTCACGGTGCTGTCGTGGCGGGTCTGCTCTATACCTCGGTTCATCAGGTTATTGAAATGCCAGCGCCAGCGCAGCCAATTTCTGTGACCATGGTATCGCCCGCGGATCTTGAACCGCCGCAGGTTGCGCCGCCGCCACAGCCCGTTGTTGAACCCGAGCCGGAACCCGAGCCGATTCCTGAACCGCCAAAAGAAGCGCCGGTGGTGATCCATAAGCCAGAGCCGAAACCTAAGCCGAAGCCAAAACCCAAGCCGGTCAAAAAGGTGGAAGAGCGTCCGAAACGCGAAGTGCGTCCGGTTGAGCCACGCACCACGCAGCCGGTTGAAAATGCCGCCCCGTCACGTCCGCTGATGAGTAACACCACGACCGCGACAAAACCGACGGTAACGGCGCCAGCGGGCCCGCGCGCGCTGAGCCGTAACCAGCCGCAGTATCCGGCACGTGCTCAGGCGTTACGTATTGAAGGGCGTGTACGGGTGAAATTTGACGTTACGGCTGATGGACGTGTGGATAACGTGGAAATCCTGTCCGCACAGCCGGCGAATATGTTTGAACGCGAAGTTAAATCGGCCATGCGCAGGTGGCGTTATGAAGCCGGTAAACCCGGCAATGGGTTGATTGTAAATATTGTCTTCCGCCTGAACGGCGGGGCACAGATGGAATAAAAGAAGCCTCCGCAAGGAGGCTTTTTTTTACCTGAGGATCAGCTCCGTGGGAGCTGGCGGGGCTTACCGTCGCTATCCACTGCCACGTAGATGAACAGGGCCTCCGTCGCCTTATAGCGCTGACCAATCGGTTCAGAAGAGACTTTTTTCACCCATACTTCAATGTTAATGGAGATAGACGTATTGCCGCGTTTTACGCAGCGTGCGTAACAGCACACCACGTCCCCCACCGCGACAGGGCGCAGGAAGGTCATGCCATCGACCCGGACGGTTACCACGCGCCCGTGTGCAATCTCTTTTGCCAGGATTGCACCGCCCATATCCATCTGCGACATTAACCAGCCGCCAAAAATATCGCCATTGGCATTCGTATCCGCAGGCATTGCCAGTGTGCGTAAAACCAGTTCGCCCTGTGGGGCGTCATTTGTTGTCATTGTTTTTAAACTCGTAACTGAAGACTTCAGGCGGGATGCTACTATGATTTCTGGCTGGAGAGAATAGGGTTAGCGCCCGCAGCGCGGGCGCCTGAAGGTCAGAAGGACATGGTTACGCCAGCGTAATAGGCGCGGCCCGGTTCGTTATAGGTAGATGCACCGTCATTTTCACGGTAAATCTGCTTGTCAAAGAGGTTGCTGATGCCGGCATTCAGGCGCAGGTTTTTGGTCAGCTGATAGTTACTGCCGATACCCACGATCGAATACGCGCCGATCTCTCTGTTGGACATCGCATTTTCCTCTTTGCGGATTTCAGCGTTTTCTCTGGGCTTCTGGCGGCCGTACATCGTCCAGCTTACGTTGGCTGAAAGCTTGCTGTTAACCTCCCAGTCCAGCATGGTGTTGACGGTATATTTGGGGATAATCGACAGCGGATTACCGGTGTCTTTACTTTCAGACTGAATCATATACGTCGCATTAGTACGCCAGGTTAGCGTGTCGCGAATAACAGGGACGGTGAGGTTGCCTTCCAGCCCTTCAACAACGGCCTTACCGCCGTTCTCCCATTGCAGGATATTTGCGCCGCTGCTTGTCTGCCCCAGCACGTCCGTTCCTGAAACGATCTTGTTTTTGTAATCATTGCGGAACCAGGTAATTCCAGCCTCGTAGCCTTCCAGGGCAAAGGCCAGGCCGATCTCTTTGTTCACGCTGATTTCCGGATCCAGATCCGGGTTACCTAACAGATAACAGCTTCCTTCGGAAACGTTATTCGGGCAGCCATTGCCGCGGGTGGAAAGCAGATAGCCTTCGCTGGATTGATACAAATTTGGCGCTTTAAATACCCGAGCGATACCCGCTTTAACCTTGAACATGTCACCCAAATCCTGAGAGAGGTTCAGGCTCGGACTCCAGTTGCTGCCAAATTGATTGTGATAATCAAAGCGGAGCCCTGGGATCAGGTTGGTGCCCTGACGCGCTTCAATATTGTCCTCAAGATAGATGCCGGTGAGGTCAGCGCTGTTTTTGCTGTTGCGCTCAGAAGCCGTGCCGGGAACGCCGTTAATCACTTCTCCCGACACATTTGTCGACTGCATTGAGGCCGGATCGTTCAGTTCATCACGGTTCCATTCTGCACCCACGGTTAGCGTCTGTTCGACCAGCCAGAAGAAAGGAATGTTCAGTTCACCCGTTGAACGGTATGACTCCAGCCGGCTGGTATCGTATTTATCGCTATTGATCATCCCTTCAACTTTGCCCGTAGAGCCTTCTTCCAGTCGGGTGTTGTTGGTCTTTTCATAATAAACCCCGAACTTTGACTGACCCCAGTCCCAGATACCGTTGTGCGTAATGCCATAAGACTGGCGGTACATTCGGTTGGTTTCGTGTCCATACAGGGACGACACCAGACCGTCAGGGCTGACGTTGCTGTTGCTGTATTGAGTATCACCCGCGTAGATATTGCCCTGGCGGCTGTAGCTGTAGTCGAAATCGATAATCTGCTGTGGCGTGAGTTTCCAGGAGAGCAGGGCATTAATGTCCTTGTTACGTACGCCCTCTCGCCCGGCGGCGTAAGAGCCGTTTTGCGCGGTGTTGATGTCCTGAGCATCTGCGTCGGTTTTGTTGATGTTCCCGTACAGGCGCATCGTTAACGCATCGCCCGCGAGGGGGCCGCTCAGATCAAAATTAGCGCGTTTCGTCGCCCCCTCTTTATCATTTTCAGGCTGGTTAGTGTACAGGGAGAGGGAGCCGTGCCAGTCGTTGGACGGGCGTTTGGTAATGATGTTGACGACGCCGCCGGCAGCCCCCGAACCATAGCGGGCGGCAGCTGGTCCCCGGAGCACTTCAATACGCTCAACCATCTCTGGCGGAACCCAGTTGGTGTCCCCGCGGGTGTCGCGCTCCCCGCGCCAGCTGTAGCGCACCGAGTTACGTGACGTCACCGGCACACCGTCAATCAGAATCAGCGTGTTCTCTGGCCCCATACCGCGGATGTCGATCTGACGGTTGTTACCACGACTGCCTGTCGCGCTGTTTCCGGTGAGGTTAACCCCGGGCATTTTGCGAATAATTTCCGAAAGATCGTTAACCGGTGGATCCTTTTCTATGTCCTTTGCCGTGATGATGGAAACCCCCGGCTGTTGCTTTAGGGCCTCTTCAGCGGTTGCCTGAACGACCATTGTTTCACCATCGGCGAGAGGATCTTCCGCTGCATGCGCGCTCTGGTATAGCGTTGAAAGAATGGCGAGCGTAAGTGTAGCCGGGGCAAATCTTATTATGTTATTCATCAACTCATTTCCATTTGTTAAAAATGCGATGAAGAATATTAATGATAGTGATTCTCATTACAATAAAGCGACAGCAATCTCCATAAAATCTTCATGATTCAGACATTTTCGCAAGAAGATTGTGGAGAAAAGAGAAGGCGGGAAAAGAGGCCAGACCGCGTGACGATCTGGCCAGAAGGATCAGTGCTTGTCATCCTGCGGCATATGGCGATAAATATAAACGCCGCTGAGCAGGGTGAAGATAAGGGTCAGCGCCGTCAGGCCAAACACCTTGAAGTTGACCCAGATATTCTGCGGCAGCCAGAATGCGATATAGATATTCGCCAGACCACACAGAATAAAAAATAGCGCCCAGGCGATATTCAGACGCCCCCACACAGCCTGCGGCAGCGTCAGTTCTTTCCCCAGCATGCGCTGGATCAGCGGCTTCTTCATCACCCACTGGCTGATGAGCAGCGCGCCCGCAAACAGGCCGTAAATCACTGTGACCTTCCATTTGATAAATTCATCATTGTGGAAGAACAACGTCAGACCACCAAACACCGCCACCATCAGGAAAGTGATGAGCGCCATCTTTTCAACTTTGCGATAGCGAACCCAGCTGTAAATCAGCACCACAGCCGTTGCCACAATCAGCGCCAGCGTGCCGGCATAGATGTCGTACAGCTTATAAAAAGCGAAAAATACGATCAGCGGTAAAAAATCAAGAAACTGCTTCATTCTGCGATCCCGGTTACTGACGAATTAACATGTACAGGCGGAACAAATAGACCAGCAGTACAGCTGAAATCAGATTGCTCAGCGTATTGGCGACAACCGCGCCGACGTTTGGCGTTAATACCGCAAAATTCGGCGCAAACAGCAACAGTAGAGTCTTGGCCAGCAACCAGCTGATAACGGCCGGGGCGACCAGACGCATATTCGCCCACGCGAGCCTTATACTGCTGCGCATGGCGGTGAAAATACCCATTTTGTCTTGCACAACCATTACTGGCGCAAATGAAAGCACGATAGCCAGCAGCACGCCCGGAACGACAACCAACATTATCCCCATCTGGACCAGCAGCGTAGTCAGGAAGATAAGGATAAACAGTTTCGGCAGCACCGGAGCACTGGCCCCGATGGCACGTAACGCGCTGACGCGTTGGCCGGCAGACACCAGCTGGATCATCAGCAACACGCCACCCGCCAGAATGGCGTTGCCGATTAGCCCCGAGAAGGTAGATGCCGCAGATGCACGCAGCAAGATTTGCTGTTGCTCTGGCGTCATATTCTGCACAAGGTCAAATAACCCTGCGCTGCCTGCAAGATGATCCCCCTGGCTCAGCGAGGCAATCTGTTCATCACTGGGTGAGAACGCATGACCCAGCACCACCGTAATAAAGGCGCACAACAACGCGATCAGTAAAAAAGTAACGAACTGATTGCGGAAAAAATTTCCCGTGTCACGGTAGACAGACTTCGCCGTGATAGACATGCACTCTCCTTGAGTATTGCAGGTGTTAATTAGCCGGCAATTGTACACCGGATAACACGCTGGTGGCAGCATCAAGGCTTGTATGGAAAAGCATATCTTTGTAAAGCGGCGGTAATCCATAGCGGGCGCGGGCGCGATTGCATGCCTCATTGACCTGCCCATCCTCTCCCGACATCGCGAAAGTGCGGCACGGGCTGGGGCGATCCGCGTAAATGGAACAGCGGGTGGATACCCCAGGTTCACCTTGCAGTGCCACACAGCGGCTCTGTTTTTGGTTGGTGCCGCGCATGCAACGCAGGAAAGGGGTCAAGGGTTCAGTGAGATCAACCGGAACGGTGCCGCCGCCATCGCTGGCTTCAGCCCAGTAGAAAGAGACTCGAAAATACGCACAACAGGCTCCGCACGTCATGCACGGGTTATGATCACTCATGGCACACCTGCAAAAGTAGAACGCATCAAATCAGATTGTGAGAGCGATAAATTATCCAGCCGCTACAGGAAGCGCAAGAGAGGAAAAACAGAAAATTTTGTAACTATGAAATGCCAAAAATTGACGCGGCAACAACTTATTGCTTTATGAGGCGTCACCAAAAATTAACCTAGATCAATGAATGTTAACTTACTGGTTTTAATGTGATCTGTGTTAGATCACTTATTACTCATTTGTGAGTATATTCTCCTCCGCAATTAAAACCACAACGATGGAGCGGATATGAAAAAATTAGCGGTGGCAGCCCTTATCTTAAGCAGTCTCTCTGGCGGCGCGTACGCGCATGAAGCAGGTGAATTCTTTATTCGTGCCGGTTCGGCAACGGTGCGTCCAACGGAAGGTTCCGACAATGTACTGGGTATGGGCGGGTTTAACGTTAGCAATAACACCCAGTTAGGCCTGACATTCACGTATATGGCTACGGATAACATTGGCGTTGAGCTTCTGGCCGCCACGCCATTCCGTCACCGCGTCGGTTTAGGGCCGACCGGGGACATTGCTACGGTGCACCATTTACCACCAACCCTGATGGCGCAGTGGTACTTCGGCGATTCCAGCAGCAAGTTACGCCCTTATATTGGTGCAGGCGTTAACTACACCACCTTCTTTGATGAGAAATTTAACGATACCGGTAAAGAGGCTGGGCTATCCGATCTCAGCCTGAAAGACTCGTGGGGCATGGCGGGGCAGGTTGGTCTGGATTATCTGATTAACCGTGACTGGCTGATCAACGCCTCGGTCTGGTATATGGACATTGATACGGACGTGCGCTTTAAAGCTGGCGGCCAGCAGCAAAGTATCAATACCCGTCTGGATCCGTGGGTATTTATGTTCTCAGCAGGCTATCGTTTCTGACAGAAGATATATCCCCTGTCAGCCGGTGATTGCTGTATGGTGGTTGTTCCACACACCTGGCTGGAGGGGATATCCCCAACATCAAATTTGAGTGTCCGGTTTGTGCAGGTAAACAGTTTCAGTTCACGACGTTCAGCCCAGCACATAGCCTACCTCACGGTGCTATCTGTTCCGTTTGCGGAACACGTCTCACCACTCATTCATGCCTGCCGAAACTCAGACGACGACTGTGGCCAAAGCCAGTAAACTAGATAAGGCCTCTGAGAGGCCTTTTTCGATCGTGAAATCACTTCTGAATTAAATAACGAATCGTTGGTCCGTCCTGCTGGATATCCAGCACGGTATAGCCGTGATTTTTGGCATCAAGCGGAATGTTATTGATCGACTGGGGGCAATCGCTCACCACTTCCAGAATTTCACCTTTCTTAAGCTGCGGTAACGCCTCAAGCGTGGCGACGGCCGGGTAAGGGCAGGGTTCACCCACCATATCGAGACGATAATCAGGCACGATCTCTTTCATGCGGCATTCTCCTGAGTTTCAGTTTTGACGGTGGCACGCCGGAAGAAGCGCTTTTCTTGCGCAATAACCAGTAAGAAGGCGATAAGCAGCAGGGCGTAGGTCACCATGAGCCCCCCGAGTGGACCAAAGGTATTCAGCAAATTGACCCTGTCCCAGTTGGTTGCCAGTACTGGAGAGACGTCATCCCAGTAGTACGCCAGGAGGGTTGAGCCAATCACGTTACCCAGACCAACCCACCAGTAATGCACCTGGCCTTCCACGGCGCGATACATCCAGCCAGTTTCGCACCCGCCCGCCAGTACGATGCCAAAACCAAACAGCAGCCCGCCAATGACCGCATTAGGACCGGCCCACATGATTTTCGGCTCAACGCCGAGCTGAACATAGCTAAAGATCCCGATCGCGCTCACGGCCATCCCGGCAATAATGGCTTTCGCCATCATGGTACGTCCGGTGATCCACATATCGCGAAACGCGGAGGTAAAGCAGATCTGCGCGCGTTCAATCAGCAGACCAAAGCCGACGCCGAACAGCATGGCCAGACCGAGTTTGGGCTGATTCATCGCCGTGCAAATCGCCCAGGCAACCATAGCAAAAAAGACCAGCATACCGAGGCGGAAGCGACGACGCGCCTGATCGGGTTTTTGCGTTAACGGAGATGCAGCGCTAACTTTCGTCATTTTCACCGGAATGCGGAACAGTGGCAGCAGGGTGAACTTTGCACCGAAATATGAGCCTATGGCGGTGGCGACGGCAAAGAACCAGGCATGCAGCGAGAACTGCGGAATACCGGTAAAGAACGCGGCCAGATTACAGCCCATCGCCAGGCGGGCGCCAAACCCGGCAATGATACCGCCGACCACGGCCTGCATAATGCGGATGCGGTTTTTCGGCATGCGCAACTTAACGTTGTTGGCCCACAGCGCGGCCGCAAAACATCCGCCAAACATGCCAATGATCATCATCCCGTCGATGCGGGTCAGCGGTGAGCCCTCAAGATGGATCAGTTTGAAGTAACCCCACTCTTCGGCATGAACGCCTGCCAGCTGTAATAGCTGCCCACCCCAGCGGGTAAACTCGCCCGTAACAGCCCAGAAGGTGCCGGTAATACCGAAATAATAGGTAGAGAGAATGCCTGCCGCGATAACGGCCGGAACAGGTGACCAGAACTTAACCAGGTAAGTCTGTTTGAAGGAAAGCCAGGACATGAATAACCTCTGAACTCAGAAGGGTAACGCTAAAAAGAGCCCAGATCATACGCTTACGCGAACGTTTGAAAAGTCATTCACACCGAAAATATCGACAGGATCAATTTTGACCTGCTTCTTTCAGGAAGAGAGAAGGGAAAACCGCCTGACGCCGGGGCCAGACGGTGTTAACGGTTACGCCTTGTGTGTGGCCGCTTTCATGGATGTGACGAATGCGTGTAACTCAGCCAGCATCTGCTCTGGCTTATCCACATTCTTCTCGATGATTTTCACGATAGCCGAACCGGAAATGGCCCCGGCGGCTTTCGCGTCAATCGCCGCAGTAACCTGATCCGGAGAGGAAATCCCAAAGCCCTGAAGCGGCGGTGCAGCATGGTATTCTGCCAGCTTCTCCACCAGATGATGCAGCGGAAGCGCGGCTTTGTTTTCCGCACCGGTGACGCCCGCACGGGAGAGCAGGTAAGTGTAACCCCGTCCGTAAGAGGCAATCTGGCGCAACAGATCGTCATCAGCATTCGGTGGACAGATGAAAATCGGCGCGACGTTGTGGCGCATCGCCGCCTGACGGAACGGCGCAGACTCTTCAACGGGCACGTCAGCCACCAGCACGGAGTCAACGCCCACGCGGGCGCACTCTGCGTAAAACGCATCAATACCGCGGCTGAACACCAGGTTGGCGTACATCAGCAGGCCGATCGGAATGGTCGGGTGCTTCTGGCGGATCGCCGCCAGCATTTCGAAGCACTGGCCCGGCGTCACGCCCGCAGCAAACGCGCGAAGCGTCGCGTTCTGGATGGTCGGGCCATCCGCCAGCGGATCGGAGAACGGAATCCCCAACTCCAGCGCGTCGGCACCGGCATCAATCAGGGTGTCGATAATCTTCAGCGACAGCTCCGGACCGGGGTCGCCCAGCGTCACGAAGGGAACGAAAGCGCCTTCCTGGCGGGCTTTCAGTTGTGAAAATGCGTTGTCGTAGCGTTCCATCAGATTTCCCCTCGTGCTTTCAGAATATCGTGAACGGTGAAAATATCTTTGTCACCGCGACCGGAAAGGTTTACCACCAGCAGTTGCTCTTTTTCCGGGTTTTCCTTCATCATTTTCAGCGCGTGTGCCAGCGCGTGGGAAGACTCCAGCGCCGGGATGATCCCTTCATTGCGGCACAGCGTTTTGAAGGCCTCCAGCGCCTCGTCATCAGTGATGGAGACATAATCCGCGCGGCCGGTGCTGTTGAGGAACGCGTGCTGCGGCCCTACTGACGGGAAATCCAGCCCGGCTGAAATTGAGTAAGACTCCTCAATCTGCCCTTCATCGGTCTGCATCATCGGGGCCTTCATGCCGAAATAGATCCCCACGCGGCCATGCTTCAGCGGCGCACCGTGCTCACCCGTTTCAATGCCGTGGCCGGCAGGCTCAACGCCAATCAGCCCAACGCTGCTTTCGTCGATAAAATCGGCAAACATGCCGATGGCGTTAGATCCGCCGCCAACGCAGGCGATCACCGCATCCGGCAGGCGACCCTCTTTTTCGAGGATCTGCGCTTTAGTCTCTTCACCGATCATGCGCTGGAATTCACGCACGATGGTCGGGAACGGGTGTGGGCCTGCCGCGGTACCGAGCATATAGTGGGCGGTTTCGTAGCTGCCAGACCAGTCGCGCAGCGCTTCATTACAGGCATCTTTCAGCGTGGCAGAACCGCTGTGCACAGGGATCACTTCCGCCCCCATCAGACGCATACGGAACACGTTAGGCGACTGGCGTTCAACGTCTTTCGCCCCCATATAGATGCGGCACTTCAGGCCGAGCAGGGCGCTGGCGAGGGCAGAGGCCACGCCGTGCTGGCCCGCGCCGGTTTCGGCGATAATTTCGGTTTTACCCATACGTTTGGCGAGCAGAGCCTGGCCAAGCACCTGATTAGTTTTATGCGCGCCGCCGTGCAGCAGATCTTCACGTTTAAGGTAGAGCGTGGTTCTGGTGCCTTCGGTCAGGTTGCGGCATTTGGTCAGTGCCGTCGGACGACCGGCGTAGTTTTTCAGCAGGTCAGTAAACTCCGCCTGAAACGCCGGATCTTTCTGCGCGCTTACGAACGCTTCTTCAAGCTGGCGCAGCGCGGGCATCAGGATTTGTGGGACGTACATCCCACCAAACTCACCAAAATACGGGTTAAGTAATGTCGTCATCTTCTCTTCCTTAATATGCACGCAGAGTTTTAAATACCGATGCCAGCTTGCTGGCGTCTTTTATGCCCGGTTGGGACTCTACGCCTGAATTGAAATCGAGGCCGGCGCAGCCGGTTTTGGCTGCTTCCACACAGTTATCGGGGCTTAATCCCCCCGCCAGCAGGACATTGTCCAGCACTTCGCCACGCAGCAGTGACCAGTCGAAACGCTGCCCCGTGCCGCCCTGGCCGTTGTCGAGCACGTATTTATCAACATGCGTAAGGTTACGCGCGGGCAGGATGGCGCCAACGCGTTGCGCTTTCCAGATCTGAACCTGAGGTGCCAGAACATGTCGCAGAGCATCGATGTATGTCTGATCTTCATCGCCATGTAGCTGAACCGCGCTCAGGGATAACGCGTCCGCTTTCGCCGCAACGTCGTTAATATCCGCATTGCGGAACACGCCCACGTAGCTCAGTGGCGCAGCCGCAATCACCTTGCGCGCCTGTTCTTCATTAACGGCGCGAGGAGAGGACTCAACAAAGATCAGACCACCATAGATCGCGCCCGCCTCATACGCGGCCTGCGCATCCTGCTCACGGGTCAGGCCGCAAACTTTGTTCTCACCCAGCAGCACGCGGCGCACGGCCGCATTAAGATCGTCGTGTTCCATCATCGCGGAACCGATCAGGAAACCGTTGGCAAAGTGGCTGAGTTCGCGCACCTGAGCGTAGCTGTTGATTCCGGATTCGCTGATCACCGTGACGCCCGCACCCAGACGCGGCGCAAGCTGGCGCGTACGGTTGAGGTCAATCGACAGGTCGCGCAGGTCGCGGTTGTTAATGCCGACCACTTTGGCTTCCAGCGCGATGGCGCGCTCCAGCTCCTCTTCGTTGCTCACTTCGGTAAGCACGCCCATATTCAGGCTGTGCGCGACGGCGGAGAGCTGGCGATACTGTTCGTCATCCAGCACGGAGAGCATCAGCAGGCAGGCATCGGCCTGGTAAAAGCGCGCCAGCCAGATCTGATACGGGTCGATAATAAAGTCTTTGCACAGAATCGGCTGCGGCGCGATGCCGCTGACTACGGGCAGAAAATCGAAGCTGCCCTGGAAATATTTCTCATCCGTCAGCACAGAAATGGCAGACGCATGATGCTTGTAGATACCGGCAATACGCGCCGGGTCGAAATCGTCACGGATCACGCCTTTGGACGGAGACGCTTTTTTACACTCCAGAATAAACGCGGTACGCGCGCCCTGGAGGGCATCATAGAAACGACGGCTGCTCGGAACGACGTCATTCTGAAAACTGGCGAGCGGCTGCTGTTGCTTACGGGCTTCCACCCAGATGGCCTTATCGGCGACGATTTTCGCTAAAACGGTCTGCATTATTTACCCTCTTGCCGCAAGTGCGGTAACGCGATCGTAAGCTGCACCGGAGCGCAGTACGTCCAGAACTTTTTGGGCGTTGGCTTTCAGATCTTCCTCGCCGTGTAAACGCATCAGCATGGCTACGTTGGCCGCCACGGCGGCCTCATGGGCGGCCTCACCTTTACCTTGTAATAAGCGCGTGAGAATGTCACGGTTTTCTTCCGGCGTGCCGCCCGCCAGGGCGTCCTGATGGTACGGGGTCAACCCGAAATCAGCGGCCTCAAGCTGATAGTTCAGCACTTCGCCGTTATTCAGTTCGGCCACCAGCGTGGGCGCATGCAGGGAAACTTCATCCATCCCGCCGCTGTGTACCACGGCGGCGCGTTGGTAACCGAGGACGCGCAGCGTCTCCGCAATCGGCAGGACCAGCTCCGGACTGTAAACGCCAATCAGCGCCAGCGGCGGGTGCGCCGGGTTAATGAGTGGACCGAGCACATTAAACAGCGTCCGGGTTTTAAGCTGCTGGCGAACGGGCATAGCGTGGCGGAAACCGGTGTGATACTTCGGCGCAAACAGGAAACAGACGCCCAGGTCATCCAGCGCTTCACGGGAACGCTCGGCGTTCATGTCCAGGTTGATACCGAAAGCCGCCAGCAGGTCGGACGATCCGGAACGGCTGGACACGCTGCGGTTGCCGTGCTTCGCCACTTTCAGTCCGCATGCCGCCGCCACAAAGGCGCTGGCGGTCGAAATATTGATGCTGTTGCTGCCGTCGCCACCGGTCCCAACGATATCGGCAAACGGATAATCCGGGCGCGGGAACGGGGCGGCATTTTCCAGCAGCGCGGTTGCCGCACCGGCGATCTCCTGCGGGCTTTCGCCGCGCACTTTCATGCTCACCAGCGCAGCGGCCAGCTGCTCAGGCTTCAGCTCGCCGCGCACGACGGCGGAGAAAAGCTGGTGGCTCTCCTGCTGGCTCAGGGTCTGGGCCTGATACAGTTTTTCCAGAATCGGTTGCAGGGTGTTGGTCTGCTCCAGCTTTTGCAACGCCCAGTTGAGCGTTTGCTCCAGCAGGCGCGCGCCGTTAGACGTCAGGATAGATTCCGGGTGGAACTGCATCCCGCAGACGCGATCCGCATCGTGACGCACCGCCATCACCATCCCTTCAAACGAGGCGTTAATCGTCAGCCCGGCCGGAATATTGCTGCCGACCAGTGAGTGGTAACGCGCCACCGGAAGCGGGTTCGGCAGACCGGCAAACATCGCCTGACCGTCATGTTCAATGCTTGACGCTTTACCATGCAGGATCTCCCCCGCCTGACCCACGTAACCACCGTAGGCTTCGACAATCGCCTGGTGGCCGAGGCAGATGCCGATAATCGGCAGCTTGCCGCGCATACGGGTCAACAGCTCAGGCATACAGCCCGCTTCGCTCGGTGCGCCTGGCCCCGGGGAGAGCATCAGCACCGGGTTTTGCATGGTCGCCAGACGGTCAATCAGCGTCTGGGCCGGAACGTGGTTGCGATAGATAACGACGTTGTGCCCATTCGCACGCAGCTGATCTGCCAGGTTGTAGGTAAAGGAGTCGATATTATCGAGCAGCAGAATGTCAGCCATCAGAAAATCTCCTGTGCATGGTGTGCGGTAGCAATGGCGCGCAGTACCGCGCGCGCTTTACTGCGGGTTTCGTCGGCTTCCGACTGCGGAACAGAATCCAGCACAATCCCGGCCCCGGCCTGGACGGTAGCAATGCCGTCCTCAACGTAGGCGGAGCGAATCACGATGCAGGTATCGAGGTCACCGTGAGCGGTGAAATAGCCCACCGCGCCACCGTAGCTGCCGCGACGGCGGCCTTCAGCTTCGGCAATCAGCTGCATGGCGCGGACTTTCGGCGCGCCGCTCAACGTGCCCATGTTCATGCAGGCGCGGTAGGCGTGCAGGACGTCGAGGTCGTGGCGCAGCTCACCCACCACGCGGGATACCAGGTGCATGACGAAGGAGTAGCGGTCGACTTTGGTCAGGTCTGCCACATATCGGCTGCCCGGCGTACAAATACGCGCCAGGTCGTTACGCGCCAGGTCAACCAGCATCAGGTGTTCGGAGAGCTCTTTGTGGTCGGTACGCATTTCCAGTTCGATGCGGCTGTCGAGATCGCGGTCCAGGGAGCCATCGGCACGACGGCCGCGTGGACGGGTGCCCGCTATCGGGTAGATCTCAATCTGGCGGCTGGTGGCGTCGTACTTGAGGGAGCTTTCCGGTGACGCGCCGAACAGGGTGAAATCATTGTCCTGCATAAAGAACATGTACGGGCTTGGGTTGCTCTTTTTCAGCACATCGTAAGCCGCCAGCGGCGACGGGCAGGGCAGTGAAAAGCGACGGGACGGCACCACCTGGAAAATCTCCCCGGCACGAATCGCTTTTTGCATCTGACGCACCACCGCGCCGTACTGATCGTCGGTCTGACTCACCTCGCAGGTCATCTTTTCAACACGCTGCACCGGGAGCGCGGGCGGTGCTTCTGACATCTGCTGTTGCAGTTGGCCGATGCGCTGCGCGAGGCGATTTTTCTCAGACACAGATGGCGTGAACAGGCTGGCCTGAATGCGGGTGTATTTTTTCTGATGGTCGATCACCAGCAGGGTTTCGGCCAGGTAGAAGCAGTAGTCCGGGCAGCGGTTACCCTGCTCGGTTTCCGGTAAATCTTCAAAGCCAGCAACCAGGTCGTAAGCAAACAGCCCGCCAAAGAACATTGCTTCGCGCTCATCTTCCGGCACAATGACCAGATTTTGCAGCAGGCGGAAGGCGTCGAAAACGGAGAGTGAGCAGAGGCGGGCATCTTCATCCAGCAACTGGCTTACCGGCGGGAAATGCAGAATTCGCAGGTCCGGATGACGCTCATTTTCAATGCCTGAAGGCAGAGCCGCATCCAGCAGCGGCAGCAGCGACGCGCCATTCTCGGATAACGCCTTAATAGTGACAGTGTCACCCGATGCGGTAATGCGCAGCGCGCTATCAACCAGCAGCAGGCTTTTGAGATCGTCCTTGCTGTCGATATCAGCAGATTCCAGCAGCAGCGTCGCAGGACGTGCACCGCACACCTGATGAAAGAGCGCGGTAGGGTTATGGCGATAGGCCGCCTCGCAGGTCAGCAGTTCGAGGTGGGGTTTGGCTGTTTGCATGTTGTTATTCTCATATTCTGTTCAAAAAAAAGCCCGCTTGGGAGCGGGCCGGGTATCTGTTTGCTTTTCGCAGACGCGTGACACTGCCCGAAGATCAGGAAGTACGCCACCAACCGTGCAGAGCGAAATGTGCTGTCATTTTCAGATACCTTTCTCGTGTGAACTTGCGTACTAGTTAACTAGTTAACTAGTTCGATGGCGTGTTGTCAACCCCTGATTTCAGTATTTCGCGGTAAGTCGGTATCATAGGTGCTTCGGATGTCTCCAGACTGTTATGGGAAGTGCTTTGAGCGATACCACCTACGCCGTAATTTATGATTTACACAGCCATACGCAGGCTTCAGATGGCCTGCTGACGCCCGAAGCCCTGGTCCATCGCGCCGTTGAAATGCGTGTCGGCACGCTGGCAATAACCGATCACGACACAACAGACGCCATCCCCGCCGCGCGCGCCGAGATTGCCCGAAGCGGGCTGGCGCTAAATCTGGTGCCCGGGGTCGAGATCTCCACGCTCTGGGAAAACCACGAAATTCACATCGTTGGCCTGAATATTGATACAGAACATCCGGCAATGTGCGCATTTTTGCAAGAACAAAAAGCACGACGCAATCAACGCGCGGAGTTGATAGGCGAACGTCTTGAGAAGGCGCATATCCCCGGTGCGCTGGAAGGTGCGCGCAAGCTGGCGAACGGTGGGGCGGTCACGCGCGGCCATTTCGCCCGTTTTTTGGTTGACGCCGGTAAAGCGACGACCATGGCGAATGTGTTTAAAAAGTATCTGGCGCGCGGGAAAACCGGATACGTTCCTCCCCAGTGGTGTACAATAAAACAAGCTATTGATGTGATTCATCATTCTGGTGGTAAGGCCGTATTGGCCCATCCGGGGCGGTATAATCTTTCTGCTAAATGGCTGAAAAGGTTGCTGGCCCACTTTGCCGAATCCGGCGGTGAGGCGATGGAAGTTGCCCAGTGTCAGCAGGCACCCAATGAGCGTTCGCAGCTCGCGACCTACGCCCGTCAGTTTGGCCTGCTTGGGTCACAGGGTTCAGATTTCCATCAGCCCTGCGCGTGGATTGAACTGGGGCGCAAGCTCTGGTTACCCGCTGGCGTTGAGCCCGTCTGGCAGCTCTGGGAACAGCCACAGCAAATTGAAGAGAGGGAAGTATGAGTCAGTTTTTCTATATCCATCCGGATAACCCACAGCCACGTCTGATTAATCAGGCTGTGGAAATCGTCCGTAAAGGTGGCATTATTGTCTACCCAACCGATTCTGGCTACGCGCTGGGCTGTAAAATCGAGGATAAAGGGGCGATGGAGCGCATCTGTCGAATCCGCCAACTGCCGGACGGCCACAACTTCACCCTGATGTGTCGCGATCTCTCTGAGCTGTCGACCTATGCGTATGTCGACAACGTGGCCTTTCGCCTGATCAAAAACAACACGCCGGGAAACTACACCTTCATTCTGAAAGGGACAAAAGAGGTGCCGCGTCGTCTGTTGCAGGAAAAACGTAAAACCATCGGCATGCGCGTGCCGTCGAACCCGATTGCCCAGGCGCTGCTGGAAACCCTCGGCGAGCCGATGCTGTCTACCTCGCTGATGCTGCCGGGCAGTGAGTTTACCGAGTCCGACCCGGAAGAGATCAAAGATCGTCTGGAGAAAGTGGTGGAGCTGATTATTCATGGCGGCTATCTAGGCCAGCAACCGACCACCGTGGTGGATCTCACCGAAGACGCGCCAGAAGTGATTCGTGAAGGCGTGGGCGATGTTAAGCCTTTCTTGTAAGGGTGTAAGCAGATATACTACGCGGCCATCAAAGCAGGGCGTTGCCCTGTTTTTGACCTGATTCGACGCCTGTGAAGGCGACACCTGAGGAAGCTCAATGAGCGAGAAGTTACAGAAAGTGCTGGCGCGTGCCGGCCACGGTTCGCGCCGTGAAATCGAAGCCATTATTGAAGCAGGTCGCGTGAGTGTGGACGGTAAAATCGCCACACTCGGTGACCGCGTTGAAATCGTACCGGGGCTGAAGATCCGCATTGACGGCCATCTTATCTCCGTGAAAGAGTCCGCTGAACAGATCTGCCGCGTGCTGGCTTACTACAAGCCGGAAGGCGAACTGTGTACCCGCAACGACCCGGAAGGCCGCCCGACGGTGTTCGACCGTCTGCCAAAACTGCGTGGCGCCCGCTGGATTGCCGTAGGGCGTCTGGACGTGAATACCTGTGGCCTGCTGCTGTTCACCACCGATGGTGAACTGGCAAACCGCCTGATGCACCCGAGTCGTGAAGTGGAGCGTGAATACGCCGTGCGCGTCTTCGGTCAGGTTGATGAGAACAAACTGCGCGATCTGTCGCGTGGCGTTCAGCTGGAAGACGGCCCAGCGGCGTTCAAAACCATCAAGTTTACCGGTGGTGAAGGCATTAACCAGTGGTACAACGTTACCCTGACAGAGGGACGTAACCGCGAGGTGCGTCGTCTGTGGGAAGCGGTCGGTGTCCAGGTAAGCCGTTTGATTCGTGTCCGCTATGGCGACATCCTGCTGCCGAAAGGCCTGCCACGTGGCGGCTATACCGAGCTGGATCTGACGCAAACCAACTACCTGCGCGATCTGGTTGGCCTGACGCCAGAAACCACATCGAAAGTGGCGGTAGAGAAAGATCGTCGTCGTATGAAGGCGAATCAGATCCGACGTGCGGTTAAACGTCACAGCCAGGTTAGCAGCAATCGCCGCTCTGGCAGCCGTAATAATAACGGTTAATCTAAAAGCCCGGTGAATATTCCGGGCTTTTTTCTTCAGTAATCAATCCCTATTTGCGCTTTGATACCCGCATCGAACGCATGCTTAACCGGACGCAGCTCGCTGACGGTATCGGCCAGCTCCAGAATGTCCCGATGACACCCGCGCCCCGTGACGATCGCCGTCTGGTGTGCAGGGCGGTTCCTGAGGGCCTCCAGCACGGCTTCCAGCGGCAGGTAGTCATAGGCCACCATATAGGTGATCTCATCCAGCAACACCATGTTCAGCGACGGGTCAGAGAGCATTCTTTTGGCATGCTCCCAGACGGCGAGGCAGGCTGCGGTATCTGTTTCCCGGTTCTGGGTATCCCAGGTAAAACCGGTCGCCATCACCTGAAACTCAACGCCATGCGGTTCGAGCAGATTACGCTCGCCGTTGGGCCATTCACCCTTGATAAACTGGATCACGCCCACTTTCTGACCGTGCCCGACTGCGCGGGTGGCGGTCCCAAATGCGGCGGTGGTTTTGCCTTTGCCGTTGCCGGTGAACACGATGAGGATCCCGCGCTCGTCCTGAGCGGCCGCCACGCGTGCATCAACCTGTTCTTTGAGACGCTGCTGGCGCTGCTGATGACGGTCTTCACTCATTGCGATATCCCCGGTTTGCGGCCTGGCTGAGCATCGAATGTCATTCCGGTTTTACGACGGCTGTCGTCACCCATTAGCCACAGGTAAAGAGGCATAATATCGGCCGGGGTTTTAAGCTTTTGCGGATCTTCTGTCGGGAACGCGCTGGCACGCATTTTAGTGCGCGTACCGCCAGGGTTAATACAATTAACCCGCAGATGGCGGTTTTGATACTCTTCGGCCAGCACCTGCATCATTCCTTCCGTGGCAAATTTTGAGGCGGCGTAAGCCCCCCAGTTCGCACGACCCTGACGCCCCACGCTGGAGGAGGTAAACACCAGCGAACCGGAATCTGAGTTAAGTAATAAAGGAAGCAAGGCCTGGGTCAGGAAAAACGTCCCATTGACGTTAACCTGCATCACCTGCTGCCAAATCTCCGGATCCTGTTCATCCATCGGGCGCACTTCGCCCAGTAACCCCGCGTTGTGCAGTACGCCGTCCAGACGCGAATAATGCGTACTAATGCGCTGGGCAAGGGCCTGACATGACGCTGGCGTACAGGTCAGCAGATCGAGCGTATACCAGGGCGTGGGGGTACCGCCTGCGTTTTCGATTTCACGGGCAACGGCTTTGAGCTTTTCTTCATTACGTCCCAGCAGAATAAGGCTCGCACCGTATTCAGAATAAGTCAGCGCCGCTTCGCGACCAATCCCGTCGCTGGCACCGGTAACCAGAATGATGCGGTTCTGTAGAAGGTTTTTTTGTGGCTGATAATGCACGGTGGCTCCTCAGGCGCATTGGGCGTGACTTGCACCTTTATTTATGACTTTTCGGCTTTATGCCCGAAACCGCGTCAGAATTCAATCAGTCTACAGGACAGAACGCTGGGAAATTAACAATTTGCAAAGATTTAAACCAGAAACGGGGGATTCCTGAAGCCGCCTCGCAGAGCTAATGTCCAGAGCGAGACGCCTGCGCAGGGCTGTTGTACACTGGCGTGAAAGATTCGTGGTTAAATCAAGGTGGAACGCGTGGAATTACTTTCTCAGTATGGGTTGTTTTTGGCCAAAATCGCGACGGTGGTCATTGCTGTCGCGGTGATTGCCGTCCTGATTGTCAACCTGACGCAGCGTAAGCGTCAGCGTGGTGAGTTACGCATTACCCGCCTGAGCGAGCAGTATAAAGAGATGCGGGAAGAGATGTCTCTGGCGCTGCTTGACGATCATCAACAGAAGCTGTGGCTAAAAGCCCAGAAGAAAAAACATAAGCAGGACGCCAAAGCCGCGAAGGCGAAAGCTAAGCTCGCCACGCCACAGGCTGACGCAAAACCGCGCGTCTATGTGCTCGATTTTAAAGGTAGCATGGATGCGCATGAAGTCTCCTCTCTGCGTGAGGAAGTGACCGCGGTGCTGGCCGTGGCGACAGCCCAGGATCAGGTGGTGGTACGCCTTGAAAGCCCGGGCGGCGTAGTGCATGGGTATGGACTGGCGGCTTCGCAGTTACAACGTCTGCGGGATAAACAGATCCCGCTCACCGTGGCGGTAGATAAGGTCGCGGCGAGTGGCGGCTATATGATGGCGTGCGTAGCGGATAAAATCGTCGCAGCACCGTTCTCCATTATCGGCTCGATTGGGGTGGTTGCGCAGATCCCTAACTTCAATCGTTTCCTGAAAAATAAAGAGATCGACATCGAATTGCATACGGCGGGTCAGTACAAACGTACGCTAACGCTGCTCGGCGAAAATACCGAAGAGGGACGGCAGAAGTTCCGGGAAGATCTGAACGAAACCCACCATCTGTTCAAGGATTTCGTGCACCGCATGCGCCCAACGCTGGACATTGAGCAGGTGGCTACGGGCGAACACTGGTACGGCACGCAGGCGCAGGAGAAAGGGCTGGTGGATGAAGTGGGTACCAGCGACGACCTCCTGCTCAACCTGATGGAAGGCCGTGAGCTGGTGGGGGTGCGCTTCACCCGACGTAAGCGCCTGATCGACCGTTTTACCAATAGTGCGGCAGAAAGCGCGGATCGCCTGCTGCTACGCTGGTTGCAGCGCGGACAAAAGCCGCTGCTGTAAAGAAAAACGCGAGGCAGATGCCTCGCGTTTTCGTTTTAATCGACCAGGTGGTACTTCTCTGAGAGGGTATGCGCCAGGTATTTAAACATGTTAAACACGGCGGTGCTTTTCGGGGTTGGTAACCCTTGTTCATCAAGGAAGTATTCACCGCTGAACACCAGCACGCCATTACGTTGTTCCACGCCAGTCGCTTCAATCCCCGCCAGGGTGTCTTCATGGTCGCGAATGAGTTTGTTTGCTTCGATAAGCAGTGAAGCTCGGTCAATGGGTTGGGTCGTATTCTGCATATTCCACTCCTTAAACAGTGACAATAGTCTACGCCTGGGTCGCTTCGGGGGCAAATTTTCCCTGCTATCCACGGGTATAAGGAACAGGGGCTGGCTGGCGGGATTTGCTTTTGCATGCTAATAAAGTTGCGTAACGAATTTTATCAGGTACAGTGTGCGCTTTCGTCATTCTGGCAACAGAATTGCTTGACATTCGACCGGGAATTCGTCACGAATGAACTTTGATGTGAGAAAAATACCCGAAAACTCAATGACCTGGATGTCGCCATACTGACGTTCGGTAAGACAAAGGGGTTGATATCCCCTGACGACGTCGCAATATCAATGGCTCGTCGTCAGCGGAAGGGAAATCAACGTGCGGCGTATTCCTGGAAGAATTAAATTAGGTAAAGGTGAATATGGGTAAAGCTCTCGTCATCGTTGAGTCCCCGGCAAAAGCCAAAACGATCAATAAATATCTGGGCAATGACTACGTGGTTAAGTCCAGCGTTGGTCACATTCGCGATTTGCCGACAAGTGGCTCAGCCAGCAAAAAGAGCGCAGACTCTACCTCCACCAAAGGGGCTAAAAAGCCTAAAAAGGATGAACGTAGCGCGCTTGTCAACCGCATGGGTGTTAACCCATGGCACAACTGGGATGCACAATACGAAGTGCTGCCAGGCAAAGAAAAAGTCGTTAACGAGCTGAAACAGCTTGCTGAAAAAGCAGACCACATTTATCTCGCAACCGACCTTGACCGCGAAGGGGAGGCCATCGCATGGCACCTGCGGGAAGTGATTGGGGGTGATGACAAACGCTACAGCCGTGTAGTGTTTAACGAAATTACAAAGAATGCGATTCGTCAGGCGTTTGAAAAGCCGGGTGAACTGAATATCGACCGTGTTAACGCTCAGCAGGCGCGTCGCTTTATGGACCGCGTTGTAGGCTACATGGTTTCGCCGTTGCTATGGAAAAAAGTCGCTCGCGGCCTGTCTGCGGGGCGTGTGCAGTCTGTGGCTGTTCGTCTTGTTGTCGAACGTGAACGCGAGATCAAAGCGTTTGTCCCGGAAGAGTTCTGGGAAGTGGATGCGAATGTCACCACGCCGGGCGGCGATGCGCTGCCGTTGCAGGTGAGCCACCACAACGACAAACCGTTCCGTCCTGAAAATCGCGATCAGACCATGGCCGCCGGAGCGCTGCTGGAAAAAGCGCGTTATCAGGTGCTGGATCGTGAAGACAAACCGACCAGCAGCAAGCCTGGCGCACCGTTTATCACGTCAACGCTTCAGCAGGCGGCAAGTACGCGTCTGGGTTACGGCGTGAAGAAAACCATGATGATGGCCCAGCGTTTGTATGAAGCGGGTTACATCACCTACATGCGTACTGACTCCACCAACCTGAGCCAGGACGCTGTCAGCATGGTGCGTGGCTATATCGAGGACAACTTCGGTAAGAAATACCTGCCGGACAGCCCTAATCAGTACGCCAGCAAAGAGAATTCTCAGGAAGCGCACGAAGCGATCCGTCCTTCTGACGTTTCCGTTCTGGCGGAATCTCTTAAAGATATGGAAGCGGACGCCCAGAAGCTGTATCAGCTGATCTGGCGCCAGTTCGTGGCCTGCCAGATGACGCCAGCGAAATACGACTCCACTACGCTGACCGTTGGCGCGGGTGATTTCCGCCTGAAAGCGCGCGGCCGCATTCTGCGTTTCGACGGCTGGACAAAAGTGATGCCTGCGCTGCGTAAAGGTGATGAAGACAGAACGCTGCCTTCCGTCAACAAAGGCGACGAGCTGTCGCTGGTTGATCTGGTACCGGCCCAGCACTTCACCAAGCCGCCTGCGCGTTTCAGCGAAGCGTCGTTGGTAAAAGAGCTGGAAAAACGCGGCATCGGTCGCCCGTCTACCTATGCGTCAATCATTTCGACCATTCAGGATCGTGGGTATGTTCGCGTTGAGAACCGTCGATTCTATGCTGAAAAAATGGGTGAGATTGTTACCGACCGTCTGGAAGCTAACTTCCGTGAGTTGATGAACTATGACTTCACCGCGCAGATGGAGGACAGTCTCGATGAGGTTGCCAGCCATAAGGCCGAGTGGAAGAAAGTTCTCGACAGCTTCTTCAGCGATTTTACCAACCAGCTTGAGAAAGCCGAGAAAGATCCTGAAGAGGGCGGCATGCTGCCTAACCAGATGGTACTGACCAGCATCGACTGCCCAACCTGTGGCCGTAAAATGGGGATCCGTACCGCAACCACGGGCGTGTTCCTCGGCTGTTCTGGTTATGCGCTTTCGCCGAAAGAGCGTTGCAAAACCACCATCAACCTCGTGCCGGAGAACGAAGTTCTCAACGTGCTGGAAGGTGACGATGCGGAGACCAACGCACTGCGCGCCAAGCGCCGCTGTAAGAAATGCGGCACGGCGATGGACAGCTACCTGATCGATCCAAAACGTAAACTGCACGTTTGCGGTAATAACCCAACCTGCGACGGTTATGAGATCGAAGAAGGTGAGTTCCGCATTAAGGGCTATGACGGTCCGATCGTTGAGTGTGAGAAATGTGGTTCCGAAATGCACCTGAAAATGGGACGCTTCGGTAAGTACATGGCATGTACCAACGACGACTGTAAAAACACGCGTAAGATCCTGCGTAACGGTGAAGTTGCGCCGCCGAAGGAAGATCCGGTTCCGCTTCCTGAGCTGCCGTGCGAGAAGTCAGATGCGTATTTCGTGCTGCGTGACGGCGCTGCCGGGGTATTCCTGGCGGCCAACACCTTCCCGAAATCGCGCGAAACCCGTGCGCCGCTGGTAGAAGAGCTGTACCGCTTCCGCGACCGTCTGCCGGAGAAACTGCGTTACCTGGCCGATGCGCCACAGCAGGATCCGGAAGGCAACAAAACCGTGGTGCGCTTTAGCCGTAAAACGAAGCAGCAGTACGTGGCGGCAGAGAAAGAGGGTAAAGCGACCGGTTGGTTAGCCTTCTTTGTCGACGGGAAATGGGTTGAAGGTAAAAAATAATCTTCACTTACCGTAACTTACCTGTGAAAGGGCCGGACTTCCGGCCCTTTTTTATTACGTTGTTATTATTTTTTGTTCCGTACTATACAGCCTGGCTATAAATGATATAGTGGTTATAGTTAACCCGTTTCTTATTATCAAATCGTATTAAGCGATTGACGCATGCGCTAAATCGGATGGTCTGGCATGAAATTACAGCAGCTTCGCTATATCGTTGAGGTCGTCAATCATAACCTCAATGTCTCTTCCACCGCAGAAGGTCTTTATACCTCGCAGCCTGGCATCAGTAAGCAGGTGCGTATGCTGGAGGATGAATTAGGTATTCAGATATTTGCCCGCAGCGGTAAGCACCTGACCCAGGTCACGCCGGCAGGGCAGGAAATCATTCGCATCGCACGAGAAGTGCTTTCCAAAGTCGACGCCATTAAATCCGTCGCCGGGGAACATACCTGGCCGGATAAAGGCTCCCTTTATATTGCCACCACGCACACGCAGGCGCGTTATGCGCTTCCCGGGGTGATCAAAGGTTTCATCGAACGCTATCCCCGCGTTTCCCTGCATATGCATCAAGGCTCACCGACGCAAATCGCAGAGGCCGTGTCTAAAGGCAATGCCGATTTTGCCATCGCGACGGAAGCTCTTCATCTGTACGATGATTTGGTCATGCTCCCGTGCTACCACTGGAACCGCTCTATTGTCGTGACCCCCGATCATCCGCTGGCGGGGAAGGGCGAAGTGACAATCGAAGAGCTGGCGCAATACCCGCTGGTTACCTATACGTTCGGATTTACGGGCCGTTCTGAGCTAGACACCGCCTTTAACCGCGCCGGCTTAACGCCACGGATCGTCTTCACTGCAACGGATGCGGACGTCATTAAAACGTACGTGCGTCTGGGTCTGGGCGTAGGCGTTATTGCCAGCATGGCGGTGGATCCTGTATCAGACCCGGATCTGGTGCGTCTGGACGCGCATGATATCTTCAGCCACAGCACCACCAAGATAGGTTTTCGTCGCAGCACGTTCCTTCGCAGCTATATGTATGATTTTATTCAGCGCTTCGCACCGCATTTAACGCGTGACGTGGTCGACACGGCCGTGGCGTTACGCTCCAATGAAGACATCGAAGAGATGTTTAAAGACATCAAACTTCCTGCCAAATAATTACACCCGGTATCTTTCTCTTCTGGAAAGATACCGGTTTCCCCCTTTAAATCTAAATTAGAATTAACCTCATCTGCGCCTACTGTCATATATCGTCATAACCCATTTGATGAATAGGGTTTTACTGTCGCAAATTTGCGACAAAAGTAGAAACTAATTTACAGGTGTGCAAATTATTCTTTTCAATTATTTATTTCTGGTCAAAAGATTGAATTTTCCCAGGCTCAGATTCGTAAATTCACTGGCTTTTCGGCTAAAGTTTCTTTAGGATTTATCTCATCAGATGATTACTTGTGCCAATTGTTTGGTCTCTAAATGATAAGCGATATCGATTGTATGAGGTTAGCAATGCCGTCAGGAAGTGAAGAACCGCAAAGGGATCCCGCGCTTAAGCGTAAAGCCTGGCTGGCGGTCTTTCTCGGCTCTGCCCTGTTCTGGGTGGTTGTTGCTCTTCTCGTCTGGAAATATTGGGGTTGAATATGGTCATGACGGTGCGTACTGACGCGAGAAAAGAGATGTGTCAGCTTCGTGACAATGCTCACAAAGCGCCCAAGGCGCCAGCAACCAGCGTGCCAGCCTCCTGGCAACTGACGCCACAGCAGCAGGCCTTTATTGATGTGTTCGCAGAAGACGAACCCAAAAAACAATAATTTTGATTTTTGCGTAATGATGCAAATAGTCTGAATAAAGACTGTGCACTTTTGTACTCCTTAATAAATACACATCAGCAATATAGAACGAGGGCAGACCTCGCATCCTTAAATAATTAAAGTCTGGTGTCCCTATGATGAATAACATGACAACCGTAAAATACTGGTCATGGCTCGGCGTATTCTCAGCGTCGATCCTCTTCTGGTGTCAGCTCCTCTGGCTGGCCTTACACTAAATCGTAAAACCTCGCCACGGCGGGGTTTTTTGTTTAATCCCTCGCGTTGGACCATTCCTAAATTTATCAATTTGGGTTGTTATCAAAACGTTACGACATCTTTGTGTTATCTTTAATTACAGCCCTGATGATTGTCAGGACATCCCTGTTTTTAAGGAGGAGCTTATGTCGTTAACCCTACGCGAAGCCAGTAAGGACACATTACAGGCGGAAAATAAAACCTGGCGCTACTACAGCTTACCGCTGGCTGCCAGAACGCTTGGGGACATTTCGCGGTTACCCAAGTCGTTGAAAGTACTACTGGAAAACCTCTTGCGCTGGCAAGATGGCGACTCGGTTACCGAGGAGGATATCCAGGCTCTGGCAGGGTGGCTGAAAAATGCTCACGCAGACAAAGAAATTGCCTACCGCCCGGCCAGGGTATTGATGCAGGATTTCACCGGCGTGCCGGCGGTTGTGGACTTGGCCGCCATGCGTGAAGCTGTTAAGCGTCTCGGGGGCGATACGGCTAAGGTGAACCCGCTCTCACCGGTAGACCTCGTCATCGACCACTCCGTCACCGTCGACCACTTCGGCGACGACGATGCTTTCGGTGAAAACGTCCGTCTGGAGATGGAACGTAACCATGAACGCTATGTCTTCCTCAAATGGGGTCAGCAGGCGTTCAGCCGCTTCAGCGTTGTTCCACCAGGCACCGGCATTTGTCACCAGGTCAACCTGGAATATCTCGGCAAAGCCGTCTGGAGTGAATTGCAGGATAAAGAGTGGGTGGCTTACCCGGATACGCTGGTGGGCACCGATTCACACACGACCATGATTAACGGCCTTGGCGTTCTGGGCTGGGGCGTCGGTGGTATTGAAGCGGAAGCGGCCATGCTCGGCCAGCCGGTATCGATGCTCATTCCCGATGTGGTGGGCTTTAAGCTGACCGGTAAATTGTCCGAAGGCATTACTGCCACGGATCTGGTTCTGACGGTCACCCAGATGCTGCGTAAGCATGGCGTGGTGGGTAAATTCGTTGAATTTTATGGTGATGGTCTGGATTCACTGCCGCTGGCGGACCGGGCCACCATCGCCAACATGGCGCCGGAATATGGTGCCACCTGCGGCTTTTTCCCGATTGATAGCGTTACGCTTGAGTATATGCGCCTCAGTGGTCGCAGCGAGGAGCAGGTGGCGCTCGTAGAGGCCTACACCAAAGCGCAGGGCATGTGGCGTAACCCGGGTGACGAGCCGGTATTTACCAGCACGCTGGAACTGGATATGGGCACCGTTGAGGCAAGCCTCGCAGGGCCGAAACGACCGCAGGACCGCGTCGCCCTGAGCAACGTTCCGAAAGCCTTTGCCGCCAGCAATGAGCTGGAGGTTAACGCCGCGCAAAAAGATCACCGTCCTGTGGACTATGTTCTGAACGGGCATCAGTATCAGCTCCCTGACGGCGCCGTGGTGATCGCCGCTATCACTTCCTGTACCAACACGTCCAACCCGAGTGTGTTAATGGCTGCCGGGCTGCTGGCAAAAAAAGCGGTAGAACTGGGACTCAAGCCACAGCCGTGGGTTAAGGCGTCCCTGGCGCCTGGTTCGAAAGTGGTTTCCGATTACCTGGCGCAGGCCAGACTCACGCCGTACCTCGACGAGTTGGGCTTTAACCTGGTGGGCTACGGCTGTACGACCTGCATCGGTAACTCTGGTCCACTGCCTGAGCCTATTGAAGTGGCGATCAAGCAGGGTGATTTGACCGTTGGCGCGGTACTTTCCGGTAACCGAAACTTTGAGGGGCGTATTCATCCACTGGTGAAAACCAACTGGCTGGCCTCGCCGCCGCTGGTTGTAGCCTATGCTCTGGCCGGAAACATGAACATTAACCTGGCGACCGATCCGATTGGTCACGATCGCAAAAATGAACCTGTCTATCTGAAAGACATCTGGCCATCATCGCGTGAAATTGCGCGCGCGGTAGAGAAAGTTTCCACCGAGATGTTCCGCAAAGAGTATGCGGAAGTGTTCGAAGGTACAGCGGAATGGAAAGCAATTGACGTGGTGGGTTCCGATACCTATGACTGGCAGGATGATTCCACCTATATTCGTCTGTCGCCCTTCTTCGATGAGATGCTGGCGGAGCCTGCACCGCTGAAAGATATACACGGCGCGCGCATTCTTGCGATGCTGGGCGATTCCGTCACCACTGACCATATCTCACCAGCGGGGAGCATCAAAGCGGACAGTCCGGCAGGTCGGTATCTGCAAAGCCGTGGCGTGGAACGTCGCGATTTTAACTCCTACGGTTCGCGCCGCGGTAACCACGAAGTGATGATGCGCGGGACATTTGCCAACATCCGCATTCGTAATGAAATGGTCCCGGGCGTGGAAGGGGGCATGACGCGCCACCTGCCAGATACAGAGGTCATTTCAATTTATGACGCAGCCATGAAGTATCAGCAGGAGGGTACGCCGCTGGCCGTTATTGCCGGTAAAGAGTACGGCTCTGGTTCCAGTCGCGACTGGGCGGCTAAAGGTCCACGTCTGCTCGGGGTTCGCGTGGTGATTGCCGAATCCTTTGAACGTATCCACCGCTCAAACCTGATCGGGATGGGGATCCTGCCGCTGGAGTTCCCGCAGGGCATAACGCGTAAAACGCTGGGTCTGACCGGGGAAGAGCAGATTGATATCAGCGGTCTGCAAAATCTGCAACCGGGTAAAACCGTTCCGGTGAAGTTAACGCGGGCAGATGGTACAACAGAAGTGCTGGATTGTCGGTGTCGTATTGATACGGCAACAGAGCTAACCTATTACCAGAATGACGGCATTTTACATTATGTGATTCGTAAAATGCTGGACTGATAAATCTCGCCCGGCAGAAGTGCCGGGCGTTTTGCGTTTACTCGCTCAGCAGGTGCCCCATCTTTGCAGCTTTGGTATCGAGGTAGTGCGCGTTTTTCGGATTGCGGCCAACAATCAGCGGCACGCGTTCAACGATATTGATGCCCGCTTCAGTGAGGATCTCCACTTTTTTCGGGTTATTGGTCAACAGACGCACTTCGTCCACGCCCAGCAGCTTGAACATATCTGCGCAGAGGGTGAAATCGCGCTCGTCAGCAGCAAAGCCGAGCTGATGGTTGGCTTCGACGGTATCATAGCCCTGATCCTGCAACGCGTAGGCGCGGATTTTATTCAGCAGACCGATATTGCGTCCTTCCTGGCGGTGATACAGCAGCACGCCACGTCCTTCCTCTGCGATATGAGAAAGAGCGGCTTCGAGCTGGAAACCGCAGTCACAGCGCAGGCTGAAGAGCGCGTCACCGGTCAGACACTCAGAATGAACGCGGGACAGTACCGGCGTCTGCCCCGAAATGTCACCGTATACCAGGGCGACGTGATCTTGTCCGGTTGCCAGTTCTTCAAAACCCACCATCAGGAAATCGCCCCATGGGGTTGGCAGTTTGGCTTCTGCCACACGTTTAAGCTGCATGTGATTCTCCATACCAGGCTGACACGTTTCGTGCCTTTGCCCCATTTTGCTTTCTGTATTGGACTATTTTGCCACAAGCCCGGCTACTTCACCTAATCACCACCACGCTATACGGACGTTAAACGCACGATCCGACATATCCACCAGAAGGTGGAAATTCAGTTATGATTGTGGTGCTTAGTGAAAAAGGAGAGGACATGCTTTCAATTGCCAGACGCACGGCCGCAGGCGCCGCCGTATTGCTTGTTATACCCCTGATCGTTTGGTTCTCCGGCTGGATGTGGAAGCCCGGACAAAACGAGACGTGGCTGAAAGCCTTATACTGGATAACTGAGACGGTCACCCAGCCCTGGGGGATTATTACGCACGTGCTGCTCTGTGCCTGGTTCCTGTGGTGCCTGCGCTTTCGTCTTCGCGCGGCGCTGGTATTATTTGCCATTCTCGGAGGTGCCATTCTTGTCGGGCAGGGGGTGAAGTCGTGGGTGAAAGATCGCGTGCAGGAACCCCGTCCCTTTGTTATCTGGCTGGAAAAAACGCACCATATTCCGGTAGATGAGTTCTACACTTTAAAGCGTAAGGATCGCGGGGCGTTGGTGAAAGAACAGCTTGCGGAACAGCAGGATATCCCGACATTTTTACGCAAACACTGGCAAAAAGAGACCGGCTTTGCGTTTCCTTCCGGACATACGATGTTTGCTGCCAGCTGGGCGCTACTCGGCGTGGGGCTGCTTTGGCCACGTCGACGTACCCTCACGATTGCGATTTTGCTGGTCTGGGCGACAGGCGTAATGGGCAGCCGGATGCTGCTGGGGATGCACTGGCCGCGTGATTTGGTGGTGGCTACGCTGATTTCGTGGGTACTGGTGACGCTGGCGACCTGGCTTGCACAACGTTTCTGTGGGCCTCTGACGCCACCGCAGGAAGAGAAGGAAGAAATAGCCGAAAGGGAGTCAGGCGGAACCTGAAGCTTGATATTCCGCATTTTGACCATAAATCCATGAAGGGCGCATTACTTTTTCCGTTTCGCGCCCGCCACTAAAATGGTAGCTTATAAGGCTGATTGCAGTGAGTTGAACACGCTTTATACGCTCGAACCACATAACGGGAAGTCATGTGAAATATTTACTCATTTTCTTACTGGTGTTGGCGATTTTTGTCATTTCAGTCACATTGGGCGCGCAAAACGATCAACAGGTAAGTTTCAACTATCTGCTGGCGCAGGGCGAGTACCGGGTGTCGAGCCTGCTGGCTGTGTTATTCGCAGCGGGTTTTGTCATCGGCTGGCTTGTATGTGGCCTGTTCTGGCTTAAGGTTCGTGTTTCCCTTGTTCGCGCTGAACGTAAAATTAAACGACTTGAACATCAACTTACGCCTGCGACTGACATTCCGGCGAGCTCTGGTGTGCCGGTAGTCAAGGAATAATCGAATATGCTGGAGTTGTTGTTTCTGCTTTTGCCTGTCGCCGCAGCCTATGGCTGGTATATGGGCCGCAGAAGCGCGCAACAAACAAAACAGGATGAAGCAAACCGACTCTCCCGTGACTACGTTGCGGGGGTGAACTTCCTGCTGAGCAATCAGCAGGATAAAGCGGTCGATCTGTTCCTCGACATGCTCAAAGAGGATACCGGCACCGTAGAGGCGCATCTCACCCTGGGAAACCTGTTCCGCTCGCGCGGAGAGGTTGACCGTGCCATCCGTATCCACCAGACCCTGATGGAAAGCGCATCGTTGACCTATGAGCAACGGTTGCTGGCCGTGCAGCAGTTGGGCAGAGATTACATGGCGGCGGGCCTGTACGATCGCGCAGAAGATATGTTCTCTCAGCTGGTGGATGAGACCGATTTCCGTATCGGTGCGCTTCAGCAACTTCTGCAAATCTACCAGGCAACCAGCGACTGGCAAAAAGCGATTGATACCGCCGAACGGCTGGTCAAACTCGGCAAAGACAAACAGCGCGTCGAAATTGCCCATTTTTACTGCGAGCTGGCCCTTCAGCAAATGGGTAGCGATGACATGGATAAGGCCATGGCATTGCTAAAAAAAGGCGCCGCGGCCGATCGCAACAGCGCCCGCATCTCGATAATGATGGGGCGGGTCTTTATGGCTAATGGTGATTACGCCAAAGCCGTGGAAAGCCTGCTTCGCGTTATCGATCAGGACAAAGAGCTGGTCAGCGAAACGCTGGAAATGCTGCAAACCTGCTATCAGCAGTTAGGTAAGCAGGACGAGTGGGTTGCATTCCTGCGCCGCTGTGTTGAAGAAAACACCGGTGCCACAGCCGAGCTGATGCTGTCGGATGTCGTCGAAGAGCACGAAGGGAGTGATACCGCCCAGGTATACATTACCCGTCAGTTGCAGCGCCATCCGACGATGCGCGTCTTCCACAAGCTGATGGATTATCATCTTAACGATGCAGAAGAAGGGCGCGCTAAAGAGAGCCTGATGGTGCTGCGAGACATGGTCGGTGAACAGGTGCGGAGCAAGCCGCGCTATCGCTGCCAGAAATGCGGCTTCACCGCCTATTCGCTCTACTGGCATTGCCCTTCCTGCCGGGCCTGGTCCACCATCAAGCCAATTCGTGGTCTGGACGGGCAGTGATTTTTTAAAACACTCCATTTTAGTTACAACATACTAAAGAGTGCATTATTTCTTTCAGCACCGTGCGGTCTGTGGTTCAGCAGGAAAAGCATTCGATTCTGTTCATTTACCCCGAGGGCAGGTAGAATGCACGCCGTTTATCTGTTCCGCGCCGCTGCGCGCCCATAGACGAAAAGGGCTGGTCATGACGTCTGTTACTTCCTCCACTTCCCGCGTAGTTACCGATTCTCCTGTAGTTGTTGCTCTGGATTACAATAACCGTGACGCCGCACTGGCCTTTGTTGATGGTATTGATCCCCGGGATTGCCGTCTTAAAGTAGGCAAAGAGATGTTTACGCTGTTCGGTCCGCAAATCGTCCGCGATCTGCACCAGCGTGGTTTCGACGTTTTCCTCGACCTGAAATTCCACGATATTCCGAATACCACTGCCCACGCCGTTGCTGCGGCGGCTGAACTGGGTGTGTGGATGGTTAACGTTCATGCCTCCGGTGGGGCACGTATGATGACGGCTGCGCGCGAAGCGCTGGTGCCGTTTGGCAATGACGCTCCGCTTCTTATCGCCGTCACCGTGCTGACCAGTATGGATGAATCTGACCTTCGTGACCTGGGTGTGACGTTGTCACCTGCCGAACATGCGGAGCGTCTGGCGCGCCTCACGCAACAGTGTGGGCTTGATGGCGTGGTCTGTTCAGCTCAGGAGGCGGTTCGCTTCAAATCTGAGTTAGGCCGCGAATTTAAACTGGTAACGCCAGGTATCCGTCCGGCAGGCAGCGAGTCAGGGGATCAGCGACGTATCATGACGCCAGAGCAGGCGCTGAGCGCGGGGGTAGACTATATGGTAATTGGTCGCCCGGTGACGCAATCCGCTCATCCGGCAGAGACTCTGAAAGCGATTAATGCATCACTGAAAAAGGGGGCATAATGCGTGATGCCAACACTCGTCTGGTCTATTCAACAGATACCGGGCGCATTGAAGAGCCAAAAGAGAAAGCTGAACGTCCGAAAGGCGATGGAATCGTGCGTATTCAGCGCCAGACCAGTGGCAGAAAAGGGAAAGGCGTTTGCCTTGTCACCGGCATTGATCTGGATGATGCAGAGCTGGTAAAGCTCGCCGCTGAGCTTAAAAAGAAGTGCGGATGCGGTGGGGCACTAAAAGACGGCATAATTGAGATTCAGGGCGATAAACGGGATTTAATTAAAACGCTCCTGGAAGCCAAAGGTATGAAAGTCAAACTGGCGGGCGGTTAAAATAAATGAGCCACGGACATTGCCGTGGCTCTTTTTTTTACGTGCGTAAGTCAGACCTGAAAATACAAAATATATTATTATACCGGTGAGAGCCGTTATGGTGATTATTTGCCCACCTGGTGACCGATAATACCACCTACGGCAGCACCACCTAATGTACCCAGCGTACTACCATCCGTTAATACTGCACCACCAAGCGCACCAGCACCGGCACCAATCGCGGTGTTACGGTCACGTTTAGACCAGTTAGAGCAAGCGCTCAGAGACATTGCTACAGTGATTGCCAGAACAGCGGCGGCTAATTTTTTGCTGGTAAAGGTCATAATACTTTCTCCTGAATTATCGATTCACGGAAAGGAATGCACTTTAAGTATAGACAATATCCATACTTAAATTCTGTTCCCGTGAAAGCTGGTCGCGCAGGCGTTACATCATCACGCAGGTGATAGTCACTTCCTGTTAAATCGCTAATATTAATTTTACGTGTTTAGAACAGTTTCAACAGGTAAAAACTCTTAAAGGAAGGGTCGGAATACTCTCAGAGAAAGGTTTAAGTGCGCCCATTATTCGGGCGCTGCAGGATAATCAGGCCGTTTTTTTCACAATATCGACAGTCAGGCCGTCTTGTTCTAATTGCTGGCGATATTCATCGCGTAAACGCTCATCCGTGATCACACGGCTGAAGCGCGAAGCCGGACCCATCGTATAAGGGTGTACGGCGCCAAACTTAGAGCTATCGGTCAGCACAATCGCTTCACACTCTTTGGCGAGTACGGCGTTCACCACGTCTGAACGCATCATGTCGCGACCGGTAAAGCCGGTGTCGGGCTGCCAGCCGTCAATGCCAATGAATGCCTTACTGAAGTGAACCTGCTGAACATACTGACGCGTTAATGGCCCCACCATGCTTTCGCTTTTCTTCTGGTAAATGCCGCCCAGCAGAATGACCTCGCAGCGAGTTTCCTTCAACAGATGGGCGATATAGCTGCTTACGGTAATGATGGTAACGTCTTTTTGATCGGCAAGCGTGCGCGCCAGAAGGGCGTTACTGCTGCCATTTTCAATAAAGACGGTCTCACCGTTATTCACTAAGGATGCAGCAAACTCCGCCAGTTCCCGCTTGAGCGCAAAATTGTTCATCATGCGGGTTTCAACGTCGTCGCTGTCCAGTGGAACGGCATATCCGTGCGCACGCCGCAGGTAGCTCTGTTTTTCCAGAAGATTCAGATCCTGACGAATGGTGACTTCAGAAACGCCGGTAGCTTTAGCGAGATCGACTACGCTTACGCGTCCCTGATCGATCACTATCTGCAAAATGATTTGTTGTCGGGAATTCATAGCATCCATTTAAAAGGCAAGGGCGAAAACGACGTGGTTACACTTCCCACGGGGCTTTTGGTTGAGTGGATTCTGATGCGTTATCAGTGCCGTTCTCAGCCAGCAGTTCAGACTTGAGGATCTCAAGATTACGGATAGCAGAGTGATAATCGCCCGCGACAAGAATATCCAGCACAGTATCAATACGCTGTGCCACGGCTGTTGCATCAATGTTAGACATAAGCTCACCCTGAAGCGAAAAGTTAATATTATCAATGATGCAGAAAATTGATTCAAAAGAGAAGGTAAAAAATGCAATAACCAAAGTTCATAAATGAAAGTGACAAATTTAACCCCCGTATGCTGCGGGTTGTAGGGGTAGATTAGTCTAAAACTGCGCGCAACGCGCTTTTTTATAAGAGGAATTCGACTATGACAGTTATCAACCAGACAACCTGCACATTGTTTACTGATGCTGAACGATTCACTCAACTGGCGGCTTATTATGAGGCCGAACGGCGCACGGTGTGGATGATGTTACGTGCCACGCCACGGCCTTGCTTCAATCATGCGCTGATCGAGGAGATCATGAATCTCTCCTGGCTGGTTTGCCAGTCCGGATATGTCGTTGATTTTTGGGTCACCGGATCGCTGGTCCCTGACATCTACAATACCGGCGGTGATTTACAATTCTTCGTTGAGTGCATCAAAAACAACCGACGCGAAGCGTTACGCGCCTATGCCCGGGCCTGTGTGGACTGCGTTCATGCCGCCTCACGAGGGTTCGATACCGGTGCTGTCACGCTGGCGATGGTGGAAGGAAGCGCGTTAGGGGGCGGGTTTGAAGCCGCGCTCGCGCATCATTTCATTCTGGCCCAGCGCGATGCCCGATTAGGCTTTCCGGAAATCGCGTTCAATCTGTTCCCGGGCATGGGCGGTTATTCACTTGTGGCGCGTCGTGCCGGCATGAAAATGGCAGAGGCGCTGATTTATAAAGGTGAGTCGCATACGGCGGAATGGTATGAACAACACGGTCTTGTGGATCTCTTATTCGAGCCGTTACAGAGCTATGTTTCGGTACGGACGTTTATCGACACGCTACAGCCGAAGCTGAACGGCGTAAGGGCCATGCTGCGCGCGCGTACGCGTGTTCTGCCACTTCCGCGAAGCGAGTTGATGGACATTACAGAGGATTGGGTGGATGCCGCCTTCTGCCTTGAACCGAAGGATATAGCCTACATGGAGCGGCTGGTTATGCTGCAAAATCGCCATCAGGCGACGGGCTTACGCAAAGCCAGCTAACGGACATTCCTGGCCTGATAGCGCTTTAGCCATCGCTCGAATGCGGCTGCGGGCATGGGCTTAGCAAAAAGAAAACCCTGCCGTTCGTTGACGCCATTCTTCGTCAGAAAGGCGTCTTCTTTTGCACTCTCTACCCCTTCAGCAATGACCTGCAGATTCAACGCCTGTGCCACGGCGACTATCGCGCGCACGAGCGACTGTGAAATGGACTGCTTATGGATATCCCGGACGAAGGACTGGTCAAGCTTGATGGCGTCGATAGGGAAGCGCGCCAGCTGCGACAGGGAAGAGTACCCCGTACCAAAGTCATCAAGGTGAATTTGCGCCCCCAGGCGGCTAAATTGCTGGATCACTGACAGGGCCAGCTCTTCATTTTCGATGAGACAGCTTTCGGTCAATTCCACGTCAATCGGGCAGTATTCAAAATTCAGGTCTTTCAGCGCCTGCTTCAGGTCACTGAAGATGGTCTGGTCCGCCAGCTGACGGGCGGAAACGTTGACCGCGACGCGCAGGTTGATCCCTTTGTCGCGCCATTTTGCCACCTGGCGCACCACATCGAGCATAACCCAGCGGCCAAGGGGCACTATCAGCCCTGACTCTTCCGCATAGGAGATAAATTCCATCGGCGGGATCAGGCCACGCTCTGGTGACTGCCAGCGTACCAGCGCCTCCAGACTTCTGACTTCGCCGCGCCAGGTCATTTTTGGCTGGTAGTGAATTAACAGCTGATCGTTATCCAGCGCTTTACGCAGGTTGGTATCCAGCCACAGATATTCAAATACGCGCTGGTTCATCTCTGGCGAGAAGACGCAGAATTTACCCCGGCCATTTTCCTTGGCGGTGTACATGGCGGTGTCGGCATTGCGAATGACGCTTTCCCGATCGTTACCGTGCTGGGGCGCAAGCGCGATACCAAGCGAGCAGCCGGTGTAAACCTCAATCAGCCCGATGCGGAAAGGCTGCCGCAGTCGGGTCAGAATGCGCGACGCCATAGCTTCCAGCGCGCCCTGCGAGGTATCGGTGGCCATCACGATAAACTCATCCCCACCCAGGCGCGCCAGGGTTTGTCCGTCGTCCAGGCAACTCAGGATCGCCAGCGCAACGGCCTGTAGCAGCTGGTCGCCAAACATATGCCCATAGGCATCGTTCACTTTTTTAAAGTTATCCAGATCGAGATAAACCACGCCCACCTGCGTTTCACCCCGGGAGGTGATGGCGTCGGAGATCAGCTCATGGATGGCATTTCGGTTAGGCAAACCGGTAATCGTATCCGTATTGGCGAGAACGCGCAGGCGCTCCTGGGCCCGACGCTCTTCCGTGATGTCGGTACCCGAACAGATGAGGAAAATTTCATTTTTCCCGCTGCCGCTGTGAACGAATTTATTTCTGAAGAGAAACAGGCGTTGCCCCTTGCGGGTCTTGATCCAGCGTTCGACTTCGTAGGAGCTGCCGTTACGAAAAAAACCGGTGATGTTGCGTTTTGAGGCCGCGGCTTCGCTGCGGCTCATGAACAGTTTAAACACGTTTTGCCCGATGACTTCCTGTTCCTTCAGGCCCGTATATTCTTCACTTAAACGGTTGAAGCGCTGAATATTCCCGTTCTGGTCGAGGATGACAATTACGGAGTTAGCTTCGGACACCACCTGTTCGGCGAAGGAGAGTCCCTGCGCCAGATCGCGCGCCACGGAAGGCGTGTCGTTCCATGCTGATGCCGTTCCCGCCCACTCATTTTTGTTAATTTTACGACCGACAAGATGGACGGGAACGTCCAAACCATACAAGGGAAGGGTCATGGCAATGCTGGCGGTGATAACGGTGAGCTGGCGAATCAGAGCGGCCTGCTCATCGTCCAGCGCAACCACCTGAACGATGTCAGCGCTTTCACTGGCAGCAAGATGCAGAGCATTGCTGTCTGCTGTTAGTCGCCACCAGGGGCTATGCGTACCCATGTAACGAAACAGCAAATTCTGCTCCAGATCGTCCATCCCGTTTTCTCCCGCGGCTGCTGAGTAGCGCACAAATTATTCATTTGCAGTCGACTATGACGGCTCTTTTTAATGTAGATAATTCTGGCGAAATGTGGCGGTGGGAAACAGAAAAGTGTGAGAAAAAACGATGATTTTGCGAGAGATAATACTGGGGAGAACTCCCGGCCATCCCTGAACGGAACGGCCGGGAGTCTACGGGGTTATCAGGCGACAGGGCGCGCGATAATGCTGCGGGTTTCCATGCGGACTTCAGCGATGTTTACATCAATCACGTCAGTGACTTTGTAAACCGTTTCGCCTTTAATTTGCACCGTCCCGTTTTCCTGGCTACAAACCAGTTCGTCGCGAACGGCATGCAGGAACGGGGCAGGAATAAAGGCAACGGCGCCATTATCCACCAGACGCACGCGCATACCGCCGCGGCTGATGTCAATGATTTCAGCCGGGAAACGGGTGTCAGTCCCTGCCTTATCATTCAGGAAACGCGCGTACAACCAGTCGCCGACATCACGCTCCGCCATACGGTTCAGACGGCGACGCTCTGCCATCTGCAACGTAGTCTCATCCTGTGGCCGGGCAACAGATTCCCCTTTGATGATCGCTTTCAGCAGACGATGGTTAACCATGTCGCCGTACTTACGGATCGGGGAGGTCCAGGTGGCATATGCCTCAAGACCGAGACCGAAGTGCGGGCCTGGCTCCGTGCTGATTTCCGCAAAGGACTGGAAGCGGCGAATGCGGCTGTCAAGGAAACCTGACGGCTGTGCGTCCAGCTCGCGGCGCAGCTTGCAGAAGCCTGGCAGGGTCAGCACCTCTTCCGGATCGACGTGGACGTCATGGGTTTTGAGCAGGGCGGCCAGCGCTTCGGTGTTAGCCGGGTCAAAGCCGGTGTGCACGTTGTAAATGCCAAAGCCTAACTTGTCGCGCAGCACGCGTGCGGCGCAAATGTTGGCGGAGATCATCGCTTCTTCAACGATACGGTTGGCAATACGGCGTGGCTCGGCGACGATGTTGAGCACTTCGCCTTTTTCCCCCAGCACAAAGCGGTAGTCCGGGCGGTCCTTAAATACCAGGGCGTGGGTCTGGCGCCACTCACTGCGGCTCTGGCAGACGCGATGCAGCAGACGAATTTGCGCAGCGATATTATCGGATTCAGGCTTCCAGCTGCCGGTATTTTCCAGCCAGTCGGACACGTTGTCATAAGCCAGTTTGGCTTTGGATTCGATGGTGGCGGCGAAGAATTCGATATCTTCTTCAATGGTACCGTCAGCCGCGATGGTCATGCGGCAGGCCAGTACCTGACGCACTTCATGGGGACGCAGGGAGCAGAGATCGTCGGAAAGCTCGCGCGGCAGCATCGGGATGTTGAAGCCCGGCAGGTAGTTGGTGAACGAACGCACTTTGGCCATTTCGTCCAGCTTGCTGCCTTCGACAATCCATGCGGTAGGGTCGGCGATGGCGACGGTCAGATGCATTTTGCCATCCGCTGCCTCTTCGGCATACAGCGCATCGTCCATATCCTCGGTGCTGGCGCTGTCGATGGTGACAAAGTCCAGCGCTGTCAGATCGCGACGCTCAAGACCTTCGTCCTGCATTTTGGTCGCGACGCCATCCGGCGCTTCTTTTTCGAGGTTGTGGCGCGCCAGCGTCACCCACCATGGGACGAAATGGTCGTCGCCAAAGGTGATGAACTGGGTCAGCTCGGCGTAGAAACCGCGATCGCCTTTTAAAGGATGACGGCGCATTTCGGCAACCGCCCAGTCACCCTCGACAAAGTCATGCTCAACGCCACGCGCAGCGCGGCAAGGGATGGCATCTTTCAGGAGAGGATGATCCGGTACGATAGAAAGACGATCGTCTTTTTTATGCACTTTCCCGACAAAGCGGGTCAGGAAAGGTTCGATCAGTGCTTCCGGCTCGGCAGACTCTCGTTCCTTTTCGGTATGAATAACGGCCGAAATGCGGTCGCCATGCATCACTTTCTTCATCTGAGGAGGCGGAATGAAGTAGCTCTTCTGTCCGTCAACTTCAAGAAAGCCAAAGCCCTTTTCCGTGGCTTTTACGACCCCTTCTGCACGGGGCGTCTGGGAATGTAGTTGCTGTTTAAGCTGCGCTAGCAGCGGGTTGTCCTGAAACATAATGTTCTATTTTCGTAGCCATTGAGCGGCTGACAGTTTTACGCGATTCTCACTGCTACAGCAAGCGCTCTTTAGGTAAAGCGTGTGGTTATTCCTCTTTGCCAAGCGCCACGCGAAGACGGTCCAGCCAGCCATTAAAAGCGCCGTGGGTTAACAGGTTAATTGCCTTGCCCGGTGGGATACCGGCCTCCGTGAGAGGCGTTAACTGGGCGGCGCTAAAACGATCGGGAGACGTAAGCAGCAGCGTATGGGCGGCTGAGAGCGATGCAGATGGCTGGGCTTCGCTTTGTGGGTGGTTAACCAGTATCTCGCCCGTCAGATTCAGCAGCATCGGCTCATGGCAGAGAACCGGCGTGAGCGCTGAAAGCGCAGGTTCGGCCTGCCAGCGTGAGAGCGCCTCAAGTTGAATCGCACTGGCATATTTTAGTTCGACTACGGGCTGTGTGGCTGTCCATCGGGTAAAGCTCAGCGGTAGTGTATGGGGCTGAATGTGGTGTCCCGGTAGCCAGCGTACCGGATGGCCAAGCAGCGCCTGAAACACTGCAACCGCCCGCGCCTGAAAACCAGTAAAGCCGATGATCTGGTTGATAAGCACAATGTCATACGTTGTCAGTCCCACCTCATCAAGCTGAGTTTGCGCTTTATCGTCAATGACGTCCGGAGAGCTCGCCAGCTGGCGGGCATACTGAGTGATTTCTGCAAGGCGTCGATTGCTTTCCCGGGAAGAGTCGGGGCCCGGAAGGGGGGCGAGGAGCGCCGCGTAGTGGTTACAGAGCCGCTGGACGCCACACGCCTGGGAAACCGTCAACGCCGTGCTCAGTCTGTCGTAGGCGCTAAGCGTGTGCAGACGGTTTACGGGAGTATCGAGCGGGAATAAGAGGCGGCACAACGTTCGGGCTGGCGTAAGCCACCCACAACAACTTGCGGCAATGTCGTCAGGCAGGGCTAAATCGAGCAAAAAACGATCGTCGACGTTAGCGGCTTCAGGCACCAGCGGCAGAACGTCCGTCTGCGAATGATTCGACTGGGTTTCGTGATACCAGTGGCCTTTGCCGGAAAAACGGCGTTGTTCCATGGGCGTTCCTTGATCTCAAAATGGCGATCAATATCCTGGCGTAAGGCGGATGAGGGGAAAAATATTGTTAGGTGATAACAAATAGCAGAACGGAATAACGAAGTGCGGGGAGGGGAGAAAACTCTCTTCCCAGGCGGGAAGAGAGTAACAGACTTATTTGATTTCCAGCTCGTTCATGGCAGCGATGTTGAAGCCGCCGTCCACGTGAACCACTTCGCCGGAGATACCTGCGGAAAGGTCAGAGCACAGGAATGCCGCAGAGTTACCCACATCTTCGATGGTAACGGTACGACGAATCGGGGTAACCGCTTCGCAATGTGCCAGCATTTTACGGAAATCTTTGATCCCGGAAGCGGCCAGAGTACGGATTGGACCCGCAGAAATTGCGTTAACACGCACGCCTTCAGGACCCATTGCGTTCGCCATATAGCGCACGTTGGCTTCCAGAGACGCTTTCGCCAGACCCATAACGTTGTAGTTAGGGATAGCGCGTTCTGCGCCCAGGTAGGACAGGGTCAGCAGGGCTGCGCCCGGGTTCAGCATCGCGCGGCAGGATTTTGCCATCGCAACGAAGCTGTAGGAGCTGATGTCATGAGCGATTTTGAAGCCATCACGGGTAACCGCGTTCACGTAGTCGCCGTCCAGCTGATCGCCCGGAGCGAAGCCGATGGAGTGAACGAAACCGTCGAATTTCGGCCATGCTTTTGCCAGTTCAGCAAACATGCCATCAATGCTTTCGTCTTGTGCAACGTCACATTCCAGAACAATGCTGGAACCCAGCTGCGCGGCAAATTCTTCAACACGGCCTTTCAGCTTGTCGTTCTGGTAGGTGAACGCCAGCTCAGCGCCTTCGCGATGCATAGCCTGTGCGATGCCGTATGCGATGGACAGTTTGCTGGCAACGCCAGTTACCAGAATGCGCTTACCGGAAAGAAAACCCATAGCTTTAATCCTTATATTCATTGCTTATTTTGCCTTGTAATTCATAGCGTTACAGGCAGTATTTCAAAATCATTCGAAATTAGCTCGAAATTATAGCCCACTCACAGCCCCTTGTGTCACGATATTTCTCGCTCACGTGCCGTGACTGGGCGCACGAAAGACGTTGAACTGACTCTTTATCAGGCTATTTCGTGTGTATTCCAGCAGTATATCACCGGGGGCTGGGTTCGCCTCATCCAACCAGAGGTTGGCCAGAAGCTTCACGCTAAGACGGCCGGATATTAATTCGCTGGCGAGGGGATTCGGGCAATAACCTTAATTTCAAAATCAAATCCGGCCAGCCAGTTAACGCCGATAGCCGTCCAGTTTGGGTAAGGTGGCTGTGGAAACACCAGTTTTTTCACCTCCATGATGACGGGGAACTGGTTTTCTGGATCGGTATGAAACGTCGTGACATCAATCAGATCGTCAAAAGTGCATCCTGCGGCGGCCAAAGTCGCGTGTAAATTATCGAATGCCAACTGCACCTGAGCGGCGAAATCAGGTTCAGGCGTGCCATCGCTGCGGCTGCCGACCTGACCGGAAACAAATAACAGATCGCCAGAGCGAATAGCAGCCGAATAGCCATGCTCCTCATAAAGGGCATGTCGATTGGCAGGGAAGACAGGATTACGTGGATGCATGGCATTTCCTTTTCTGTCAGAGGCGTTGTTGTGGTTACTTAAGAGAAGTAACATACGCAATGTATGTGAAAAAAAATGTAATTCACATACGCCTCGTATGTCAAATTAAAAATATCGCTTTTATAGGAAGTTCTATGGCTACAAAACGTCGTGCTGAAACAGCTCAGGAAAATCGCGAAAAATTGATTCATGCGGCGCGAAAGGCGTTTGCTGAGAAAGGCTTTGCTGCAGCGTCGATGGATGAACTGACGGCAAGCGTGGGGTTAACGCGCGGTGCGCTGTATCATAATTTCAGAGATAAGAAAGGGTTACTGGCGGCGGTGGTCGCGCAGATAGACAGCGAAATGGCGGGCAACGCGAAAGCCGTTGCCGCGGCCACAGACGATGATTGGGAGAGACTGCTGGCGGAAGGCATCGCCTACATCAACATGGCGCTCGTTCCGGAAGTTCAGCGTATCGTGCTTCTTGACGGTCCGGCCGTTCTGGGCGATCCGGCGCAATGGCCCAGCCAGAACAGCTGTCTTGAGTCGACCCGCCAGACCATCGAAAAATTAATCGAACGCAACGTGCTTAAAAAAATGGATGCGAAAGTCGCAGCCCATCTGTTGAACGGCGTTGCGCTGAATGCTGCCTTGATGATTGCCGCGAGTGACGAGCCGCAGAAGACGCTGCCGCATGCCATCGAGGTGTTTACTCTGCTGGCAAGCGGGTTACGCAACGGCTAACGATCTTTCCGCCACGCATCGGCCGTCAATGCTTCACCAAAGTGTCCGGCAATCAGGCGTTTTGTCAGGTCGTGGAGCGGGGAGGCCAGCACGTCAGCGGTACTGCCGCGCTCAACGACTTCACCCTGGTGCATCACCAGCACCTGATCGCTGATGTGCTTCATCATGCCCAGGTGCTGAGTCACGTAGATATACGATATCCCCTGCTTTTCCTGTAGCTCCAGCATCAGGTTGATGAGTTGCGAACGCATCGACATGTCCAGCGACGCCAGCGCTTCGTCGGCGATAATGACCTTCGGGCGCAGGATCAGCGCGCGGGCCAGTCCGAGACGCTGTTTTTGGCCAGGGGCCAGCATGTGGGGGTAATAGCTGACATGGTCGGGCAGGAGACCTACCAGACGCAGGGTTTCGACAATCCGTTTGCGACGCGCTTCCGGCTCCAGGTCGGTATTCAACCGCAGCGGGAAATCCAGAATCTGCGAAATACGCTGGCGCGGGTTGAGGGACGTTGACGGATCCTGAAAAATCATCCGAATGCGCTGGCTGCGGAAAGAGTAGTCACCAAATTCCAGAGGATGATCGTCAATCAGTATTTCACCGCCGCTTGGCTCAACCATACCCGCGAGCATTTTTGCCAGGGTCGATTTGCCCGAGCCGTTTTCACCGATAATCGCCAGCGTCTGCTTTTCGCGCAGCGTAAAACTCAGCGGTTTAACCGCCTCGACGGTCTGACGGTGAAACAGGCCGGTGCGATAGCGAAAGGTCTTACTCAGGTTACGCACTTCCAGTAAGGTTTCGACCATTTCACTCTCTCTCCATGTTCAGCGGGAAATGACAGGCAAACAGATGATTTTTCGGCCCTGTCAGGCGCGGTGTTTCAATGCATTTACGCTGAGCATACGGGCAACGTGGACCCAGACGGCAGCCAATGGGCAGCGATTCCAGCAGCGGAATCGCGCCAGGCAGAGTATTCAGACGGCTCTTGTGTGGCATTGCGCTGCCGAAATCAGGGATCGCCCTGATCAGCGCCTGCGTGTAGGGATGATGCGGCGTCGTCACCAGGTCTTCACTTGGCGCGGTTTCTACCGTTTGTCCGCAATACATCACGTCAATTTTATCCGCCCACTTGCTCAACATTTGCAGGTCATGGCTGATCAGCAAAATGGTGGTGTTGTTATTCTGGTTCAGACGCGTGAGCAGGCGGAAAATCTGCGCCTGAGTCGTTGGCTCCATCGCGTTCGTCGGTTCGTCCGCAATCAGCAGACGCGGCTGATTGGCCAGGGCGATAGCAATCATCACTTTCTGGCATTCACCGTCGGTCAGTTCGTAGGGGAAACTGCGCATCGCGTCTTTATGGTCTTTGATCCCCACACGGTGCAATAGCTCAATGGCACGGCGTTTACGCCAGCCGAAACGCTGCCACCAGCGGCCTTTATAGGTCCAGCCGGGGATATTCTGCATCAGCTGTTTCCCGACGCGCTCGGACGGATCGAGACAGGATTGCGGCTCCTGAAAAATCATCGAGACGTTATGGCCCACCAGTTTACGGCGTTCGCGCGGGGAGAGACGCAACAGATCGATGTCGTCGAAACGCATACGGTCGGCGGTCACCCGCCAGTTGTCCTTTGCCACGCCGCAAATGGCTTTGGCGATTAGACTCTTACCGGAACCCGATTCGCCCACCAGCCCGCGTATTTCGCCCTCAGCGAGCGTAATACTGATGCGATCCACCGCTTTAACCCAGCCTTCGCCCGTTTTAATTTCGATCGTGAGGTTGCGGATATCAAGTAACGGCATTATTGCACCCCCGCATTGATTGCGCGGCGGATCCCGTCGCCAAGCAGGTTAACGAGCAGAACGCTCACCATAATGGCCGCGCCCGGCAGCATGACCGTCCACGGCGCAACGTAAATCAGCTCCAGCGCATCGCCGAGCATTGCGCCCCATTCCGGGGAGGGGAGCTGTGCGCCCAGGTCCAGGAAGCCCAGCGCTGCGATATCAAGAATCGCCATCGACAGGGCGCGGGTGATCTCCGTCACCAGCCCGGCGGCAATGTTAGGCAGCACGGCAAACCACAAAATATTAAACGTGGTGGCACCGTCCAGACGGGCGGCGACGACATACTCTTTCTCCAGTTCGTCGTGAACCAGGCTGTAAACCGATCGCACCATGCGGGGCAGAATGGCCAGCCAGACGGCGAACATCGCATGTGTGAGGTGCGGCCCCGCGAAGGCCACGACGATAATCGCCAGCAACAGCGAAGGAATCGAGAGCAAGGTATCAAGAATATGATTAAGCACGGCAGACCGCAGCCCGTGGGTTGAGCCGGCAAAAATGCCCAGCGCAAGGCCGCATATCGCGGCGGCCAGGGTGACCACGAACGCGCCGCCTACCGTAGGTGCGGCGCCGCTCAGTAAACGACTTAGCACGTCGCGTCCGAGATCATCAGTCCCCAGGAAGAACGAAACCTCCCCGTAACGCGACCACGATGGCGGTAAAAGCTGATAACCAAGGAACTGCTGATCGATGCCATACGGCGCAAACCACGAACCCAAAACACACAGCAACACGAGGCCAATGCAGCCGTAAAAGCCGATCATCGCCGTGGTGTCGCCGTAGAAATTACGCCACACGGTGCGTAGCGCACCAGGCGTGCGCTTTTCGCTGTAGACGTTATCGTAAGGCATACCATTCCTTATGCTTCAACGGGTTGGCCATGGCACCCAAAATATCGGAAACAACGTTAACAATAATAACCAGCGAGCCAATCACCATCACTCCGGCGGAGATCGCAGCGTAATCCTGCTGGCGAATGGCGTTGATCATCCAGCGTCCAAGGCCCGGCCAGCTGAAAACCATCTCGGTGATCATCGCCAGCGTCAGCATGGTTGAGAATTGCAGCCCAAGCCGTGGGATTACCGGCGGCAACGCATTGTGCAGCACATGGCGACGTAGAATCGTCAGGCGAGACAGTCCGCGTGTGGCGGCGGCTTTCACATAGTTTTGATCGAAGACTTCGATAGTGCTGATGCGCATCAGGCGGATCACTTCGGTCGTCGGTGCGACGGCCAGCGTGAGCACTGGCAGCACCATATGGCGCAGGGCGCTCACGATCATTTCGTCGCGCCAGACTGAATCGGAAAGCCAGGCGTCAACGATGGCGAAGCCGCTCACCGTTTGCACGTTATACAGCAGGTCGAAACGGCCAGACACCGGAAGCCAGCCTAACGTCAGTGAGAAGAAGAGGGTAAGCAGCAGCGCCAGCCAGAAAACAGGGATGGAAAAGCCAATTAAGGCAAGCGCGCTGATGAATTTATCCTGCCATTTATTGCGATAAATTCCCGCCAGCATCCCCACCGGGATCCCCACCATGAGGGCAAAGCCAAAGGCGAGTATACACAGCTCCATGGTGGCCGGGAAAACCATCTTCAGCTGCTCAGAGATGAGCTGTCCGTTGATGCTGGACACGCCAAAATCCCAGTGCAACAGGCCGTTAAACCAGAACAGCCAGGCGTCCCAGAGGGATGAGCCCTGAAGCGGGGCGTGCGGTGTAAAGTAGCTAAGGCTAAAGCCGACAAAGGTCAGGAAGAACAGGGTGACCAGCAGTAACAGCAGCCGCCGCAAGGTAAATATAATCATGGTTTTTTCACCTCTTGTTCTTTCTCACGAGTCACGCCCGCGAAGGAGGCGTTACCAAACGGGCTGAGTACCAGCCCTTTTATATCGTAACGGTAGGCCTGAAGGCGCAGGGAAGAGGCAAGCGGCAACACGGGAAGCTCTCTGGCCAGAATATTTTGCGCTTCATCGTAGGCCTCAATGCGTGAAGCAAGCTGTTGAGATGAGAGGGCTTTTTGCAGCACAGCATCAAATTCCCGGTTACACCAGTGCGCGTAGTTGGTCTGGGAGTTGATCGCCGCACAGCTCAGCAGCGGACGGAAGAAGCTGTCCGGGTCGTTACTGTCGGTAGACCAGCCAGCCAGCGTTAAGTCGTGATTCATGTCCATCAGACGCGCCTCCTGGAAACGGCCTTCGACAGGAACGATGATCACCTTCACGCCCACCTGGGCCATATCTGCCTGCAACAGTTCGGCGGTTTTCAGCGGGCTAGGGTTCCACGCCTGAGAGCTGGTGGGTACCCACAGCTGAAGCGTCAGGTTTTCTGCCCCCAGTGCTTTAAGCTGTTCGCGCGCTTTCGCCGGATTATATTCCGTGATCTTCGCCTCGCCGTCATAGGCCCAGGAGGCGCGGGGCAGAATAGAGGCGGCGGTTTCCGCGGTGCCGTAATAAATCGACTGCATCAGACGCTGATTGTTGATCGCTAACGCCAGCGCATGGCGCACGGCCGGATTATTCAGCGGTGGCTTATCGGTGTTAAACGCCAGATAGGCGATGTTCATTCCCGGGCGTAGGGTCAGGCGCAGGCGGGGGTCGTCGCGCAAAATAGTCAACTGGCTGGCCGCAGGCCACGCAAGGACGTCGCACTCACCGGTCAGCAGTTTGGAGAGGCGGCCTGTTCCACCTGAACCCAGATCGACAATAACCTGCGGCATCAGCGGTTTGCCGCGCCAGAAATGATCGTGTCGTTGCAGGCGAATGTATTGTCCGGCGCGGTACTCAGCTAACTGGAAGGGTCCTGTGCCCACAGGCTCACGATCGAGACGTTCCTGACGATCCTTTTTCGTCAGCTGATCCGCGTATTCGGCTGACATGACGGACGCGTAGTGCGTCGCCAGGTGCCAGAGGAATGAGGCGTCCGGGCGCGTCAGGCGAAACTCAACCGTGCGGTTATCCAGCTTACGAACGCTTTTGACCGTGTCCGCGAATTGCAGACTGTCGAAGTAGGGGAAGTTTCCGCCGTTGACGTTATGCCACGGATGGTTGCGGTTAAAGATGCGCTGGAAGGTGAAAACCACGTCATCCGCGTTGAGCTTGCGGGTTGGGGTAAACCACGGGGTGTGCTGAAAAGCCACATCATCGCGTAGACGGAAGCGGTACGTGGCGCCGTTATCAAGCACTTCCCAACTTTCAGCAAGCTCCGGAACCAGCCGATAGGTATAAGGATCGACGTCGAGCAGGCGATCGTAAATCTGTGCGGCCAGCGTATCAACAATCACGCCGCTCCCCGCCTTTTGCGGGTTAAAGGTATCAACTTGCCCGCTGACGCAATAGACGAAACCACTATCACGAATATCAGGAGGCGCAGTACGATCGGGCGCAGCAAAGGCCAAATTGCTGAACAGACCGAGTGCAAACAGGGATGATAAAACCAGGCGCATAGTTTTTAAGGTTTTTAGATTCGATCTGCAAAGTGTATCGCACTTACGCCTGCTTCGTAAAAATGTCTGGGGGTAAGTGCTGATAATGTCAGCGCATTTGATGTTTTTTGAGCAATGCCCTTAACTGATGGTAGGTCAGACCCAGCAGTTCAGCTGCCCGTTTCTGGTTATATTTCGCCTCTTTCAGGCTCCGTTCCAGCAGTTGCTGCTCCTGCTGATGCTGGAACTGGCGTAAATCGAGCGGCAACGCCGGATCATGCTGGCGCGCCGCCGGAGCAAGGGGCTGTTTAACCTCGCGCCGAAACGGATCGAGAATAATGTTGTCCAGTTCGGTCTCGCTGCTGCCATGACGGTAAACAGACCGTTCCACCACGTTTTTCAGTTCACGGATATTCCCCGGCCAGTGGTAACCGAGCAGGGTCTCGGTGGCCTGTTCGCTGAAGCCCGGAAAGAGCGGCAGTCCCAGTTCCCGGCACATCTGAATGGCAAATTGATCGGCCAGCAGCATGATATCGCTGCGTCGCTCACGCAGCGGCGGCAACTGGACGACATCGAAAGCCAGCCGGTCCAGCAGGTCGGCGCGGAATTTATCTTCTGCCACCATCGCGGGCAGATCGGCGTTAGTGGCGCACACCAGGCGAACGTTAACCTGAAGCGGCTGACTTCCGCCAACGCGTTCCAGTTCGCCATACTCAATGACGCGCAGCAGCTTTTCCTGCACCAGCATTGGCGCGGTCGCCAGCTCGTCGAGAAAGAGCGTTCCGCCGTCGGCACGTTCAAAACGACCGGGGTGCCGTTTTTGTGCGCCAGTAAACGCGCCGGCTTCATGACCGAAAAGCTCCGTGTCGAGCAGATTTTCATTCAGCGCCGCGCAGTTGAGCGAAATAAAAGGCCCGTCCCAGCGGCCAGACAGAAAGTGCAGACGGTTAGCGATAAGTTCTTTACCCGTTCCGCGCTCACCGATAATGAGCACCGGTTTATTCAGCGGCGCCAGGCGCGATACCTGCTCAAGCACTTCCAGGAAGCTGTTTGCCTCGCCAAGCAAATTGTCTTTATATTCAGCCATGATGAAATTAACCACTCCTTAGTGATATTCACCAGGTGAGAATAGCCGCTGGATGGATAAATATCAATCACACCCAGCAAAATCAATAAGATAAAAAGTTGGCATGGGATTTGTATTAACTACTCAGCAGGGCATCGCCCGATAACAGAACTATGAGGATTGAATTATGGGTATTTTTTCTCGTTTTGCCGACATCGTGAACGCCAACATCAACTCGCTGCTGGAGAAAGCAGAAGATCCGCAGAAGCTGGTGCGCCTGATGATTCAGGAGATGGAAGACACGCTGGTTGAAGTACGCTCCACCTCCGCCCGCGCGCTGGCAGAGAAGAAGCAGTTAACGCGTCGTATCGAGCAGGCGACTGCCCAGCTTAACGAGTGGCAGGAAAAAGCTGAACTGGCGCTGCGCAAAGATAAAGAAGATCTGGCCCGCGCTGCGCTGATTGAGAAGCAGAAGCTGACCGACATGGTGGCCACGCTGGAACATGAAGTGACGCTGGTGGATGATACTCTGACGCGTATGAAGAAAGAGATTGGTGAGCTTGAAAATAAACTCAGCGAAACCCGTGCACGTCAACAGGCGCTGGCGCTGCGCCACCAGGCTGCAAGTTCGTCCCGCGACGTGCGTCGCCAGCTGGACAGCGGCAAACTGGATGAAGCGATGGCGCGTTTCGAATCGTTCGAACGTCGTATCGACCACATGGAAGCGGAAGCCGAAAGCCACAGCATCGGTAAGCAGAAAACCCTGGATCAGCAGTTTGCTGACCTGAAAGCCGATGATGAAATTAGCGAGCAGCTGGCTGCGCTGAAAGCCAAAATGAAGCAAGACAACCAATAATAAATCCTGCGGCACCTGAGCGTGCCGCATCGCAAGACAAGGAGTACACATGAGCGCGCTTTTTCTGGCAATACCCCTGACAATTTTCGTGCTGTTTGTTCTGCCCATCTGGTTATGGCTGCACTACAGCAACCGCTCTTCTCGCGGGGAGCTGTCGCAAAGCGAGCAACAGCGGCTGGCGCAGCTCTCTTCTGAGGCAAACAAAATGCGCGAACGTATTCATGCGCTGGAAGCCATCCTGGATGCGGAACACCCGAACTGGAGGGAGCGTTAATGGCTGGACTAAATCTGAATAAAAAACTGTGGCGCATCCCGCAGCAGGGCATGGTTCGGGGCGTTTGCGCCGGGCTGGCACACTATCTGGATGTCCCGGTAAAACTGGTACGTGTGGTCACCGTATTGTCGATTTTCTTTGGCCTGGCCTTTATTACACTGGTGGCTTACATCATTCTGTCGTTTGTACTTGATCCGATGCCGGAAGGTGAGCTGGATGCGGAAAACACGCCAACCAGCAGCGATCTTCTTAACGCGGTGGATGAACAGCTGAGCGCAGGGGAGAAGCGATTGCGCGAGATGGAACGTTATGTCACCTCCGATACCTTTACGCTGAGAAGTCGTTTCCGTCAGCTTTAAGAGAGAACTTACATGAAACAAAACTGGCAACAGGCCGGTCAGAAGGTAAAACCCGGCCTGAAAATCGCAGGTAAACTGGTTCTGATGACGGCGTTACGTTATGGTCCGGCTGGTGTGGCGGGCTGGGCGATCAAGTCTGTTGCCCGTAAGCCGGTCAGAATGTTGCTGGCGGTCGCCCTGGAGCCGCTGTTACAAAAACTGGCAAAACGCGTTTCACGTCGCTACTTTTCACGCTAATCGCGCTCATATAAGCCCTTTCTCGCGCTGAGAGAGGGCATGAATTCCCCCTCTGCTTTTTCTCTTTCTTTGCGGCAGCTCACATTACTGCATTGCGCTGCTTTGAGAATGCCTTTTTCAGCCCCCAGGTCCGTTGACAGATATTTTTCATGGGAGTAGATTGCCACTCCGTGGGACCGCTACCATGGAAACTAATGTGAACGCAAAAATTAAATACCTTATCAATCATATTTACGGTGAATCATTTTCAGATGCACACCTTGACGTGTTATTAACTAAGCTTCAACAGGCGGCGGTTAATATTACGGAGAAGCGTAAGTCAGGCTGGGATGAAAAAGATGTTGTTCTGATTACCTATGCCGATCAGATCTCCGCGAAAGGGGAGAAAGCATTGCCGGTATTTACCCGGTTCTATAATGAGTGGCTTTCTCGTACTTTTTCTCATGTCCATCTTTTACCTTTCTATCCGTGGTCATCAGATGATGGTTTTTCCGTTATTGATTATCATATCGTTGCACCTGAAACGGGAAACTGGCGCGATGTCGCGGAATTAAAACAGTCAGCCAGCTTAATGTTTGATTTCGTTTGCAATCATATGTCAGCGAAAAGCGAATGGTTTGCGAATTATCTGGCGCAGAAGCCTGGTTATGAAGATTTCTTTATTTCTGTCGACCCGGAAACCGATTTATCCGCGGTGACGCGCCCACGCGCTTTACCGCTGTTGACGCCGTTTACGCTTAATGATGGCAGCGTTCGTCATTTATGGACTACATTCAGCGATGACCAGATCGATCTCAATTTCGCCTCGCCGCAGGTGCTGATTGCAATGGTTGACGTTCTGCTCCATTACCTCATGGAAGGGGCGCGTTATATTCGTCTGGATGCGGTCGGGTTTATGTGGAAAATCCCGGGAACAACCTGCATCCATCTGGAACAAACCCATTGCCTTATCCAGCTGTTCCGCGCCATTACGGACGCCGTGGCACCTGGAACGGTGATCATTACTGAGACAAATGTTCCGCACAAAGACAACATCTCTTACTTCGGTGATGGTGAAAACGAAGCCCAGATGGTCTATCAGTTTTCCTTACCTCCGCTGGTGCTGCATGCCGTTCATCGTCAGGATGTGAAAGCACTTTGCCAATGGGCGGGGTCGCTGGCACTGCCTTCTTCACACACTACATGGTTTAATTTCCTGGCCTCGCATGATGGTATCGGTTTGAATCCGCTGCGCGGCATTCTTCCGGAATCAGAGATCCTCTCGTTGGTCGAAAATCTTCAGCAGGAAGGCGCGCTGGTCAACTGGAAAAATAATCCTGACGGAACGCGAAGCCCTTATGAAATTAATGTCACCTATCTTGATGCGTTAAGTTTACAAGACAGTTCAGATGAGGAACGTATTGCACGGTTCCTCCTCGCGCATGCTGTGTTGTTAAGTTTCCCAGGCGTCCCGGCTGTTTATATTCAGAGCATTCTTGGTTCGCGGAACGATTATGAAGGCGTCGAACGCCTCGGATATAACCGCGCGATTAACCGGAAAAAATACACGGCGGGGCAGCTTGGTAGCGAACTGAATAATAAGAAGAGTATTCGTTATCAAATTTATTCTCGTTTGAGTGAGTTTATCGCTATTCGTCGCGGCGAGAGGGCGTTCCATCCGGATAGTCAGGCTGCTTTCGACGCAGTGGGTAAACAAATTCTTAAAATTATTCGTGTTGCTGAAAATGGCGAGCGAATTACAGCATTATTTAATTTTAGCAATAAAATGCAGACCGTTTATGAACAAACGCTTTCTGGTAAGGAGTTATTATCAGGACAGGATATTAGCGGTACGGAGCTGATCCTCAATCCATGGCAGGTAATGTGGATTAATGAAAACTAAAAAGGACCCTAAAATGAAAATGCCAAAAATTGTGCTGTTATCAGCACTGGTTTCGTGCGCCCTGTTATCAGGCTGTAAGGACGATAAAGCATCTCAGGTCACCATTGAGTTTATGCACTCGTCGGTAGAACAGGAGCGTCAGGCCGTTATCACGAAATTGATTGAAAAATTCGAACAAGAGAACCCGACTATAACGGTGAAACAGGTACCCGTTGAGGAAGATGCCTATAACACCAAGGTTATTACTCTGGCACGTACCGGTGCGCTACCGGAGGTGATAGAGATCAGTCATGACTACGCCAAAGTCATGGATAAAGAGCAGTTGCTGGATCGTGACGCCATCGGCCGCGCCGTCAAGGCGGTGGGCGAGGAGACATTTTACGACGGTATTTTACGCGTGGTTCGCACGGAAGATGGCAACGCATGGACGGGGGTGCCGGTTAGCGCCTGGCTGTCCGGCGTCTGGTATCACAAAGATGCGCTCGCGGCAGCGGGGATCGAGGAACCGCACAACTGGGAACAACTGCTGAAAGCCAGTCAGGCGCTCAACGATCCGGCGAAAAAACATTACGGCATCGCGCTTCCAACCGCAGAAAGCGTCATGACGGAGCAGGCTTTCTCGCAGTTTGCTTTGTCTGGAGGGGCTAACGTCTTTGATGCAAACGGCAGCGTGAAAATCGATACCCCTGAGATGTCGAAAGCGCTGGAGTTTTATAGGGCACTGGCCGCGAACACCATGCCGGGCTCGAATGATGTCATGGAGATCAAAGACGCCTTCATGAACGGTTCTGCGCCTATGGCCGTTTACTCTACCTATATCCTGCCCGCGGTCTTCAAAGATGGCAATCCGGCCAACCTGGGGTTCGTGGTCCCGACGGAAAAATCATCAGCCGTGTACGGCATGATCACTTCGTTGACGATCACTACCGGCCAGACCGAAGAGGAAACGCAGGCCGCCGAGAAATTTGTCACCTGGATGGAGCAGGCTCAGAACGCCTCTGATTGGGTCATGATGTCTCCGGGCGCCGCGCTACCGGTCAATAAACTCGTAGTGGGCACAGATTCCTGGAAAAACAACGACGTTATCAAGGCCTTTGGTCAACTGCCTTACGAGCTGATTGCGCAGTTCCCGAACGTCCAGGTGTTTGGTGCCGTGGGCGACAAGAACTTTACCCGCATGGGAGATGTTACCGGGTCCGGCATTATCAGTTCCATGGTGCATAACGTGACGGTGGGACAAAAAGATCTCAGTGCGACGTTAAGCAACAGCCAGAAGAAGCTGACTGACCTGATATCACAACGATAGGAGCGCTTTGCGAAGGGAATTATGAAGACGTTGTTTTCTGGTCGTTCAGATATGCCTTTCGCCATGCTGCTGTTGGCCCCCAGCCTGATTTTGCTGGGGGGCCTGGTGGCCTGGCCAATGATTTCTAACATTGAAATCAGTTTTTTACGTTTACCGCTGAATCCGCGTATTGATGCGGTGTTCGTCGGTCTGGATAACTACATTCGCATCCTGGGCGATGCTGCGTTCTGGCACTCCCTGTGGATGACGTTCTGGTATACGGCGCTGGTGGTGATCGGCAGCACCGGACTGGGGCTGGCCGTAGCGATCTTCTTTAACCGTGAATTCCGCATGCGGAAAACGGCACGTTCACTGGTGATACTGTCCTATGTGACGCCGTCTATTTCACTGGTATTTGCCTGGAAATACATGTTCAACAACGGCTACGGAATTGTGAACTATCTTGGCGTTGATCTGCTGCATCTCTACGATCAGGCGCCGCTGTGGTTCGATAACCCTGGCAGCAGTTTTGTCCTGGTCGTGCTGTTCGCCATCTGGCGTTACTTCCCATACGCCTTTATCTCGTTCCTCGCGATTCTACAGACCATTGATAAATCCTTGTACGAAGCGGCAGAGATGGACGGGGCGAATGCCTGGCAGCGTTTTCGTATCGTGACGTTGCCCGCCATCATGCCGGTGCTGGCCACGGTGGTCACGCTGCGCACCATCTGGATGTTCTACATGTTTGCGGATGTTTATCTGCTCACCACCAAGGTCGACATTCTGGGCGTATATCTCTACAAAACCGCCTTTGCGTTCAATGACCTGGGTAAAGCAGCCGCCATTTCCGTTGTGCTGTTTGTGATCATATTCGCTGTCATTCTGCTGACCAGAAAAAGGGTAAACCTCAATGGCAACAAATAAACGCGTTCTGGGCCGTATCGGTTTTTATCTGGGACTGGCGGTATTCCTGATTATCACGCTGTTTCCGTTTTTTGTGATGCTGATGACATCGTTCAAAAGCGCGAAAGAGGCGATCTCACTGCACCCGACTATCCTGCCGCAGGAGTGGACGTTACAGCACTACATCGACATCTTTAACCCGCTGATTTTCCCGTTTGTGGATTATTTCCGTAACAGCATGGTGGTGTCGCTGACCTCCTCGGTCATTGCGGTGTTTCTCGGTACGCTGGGCGCTTATGCGTTATCCAAACTGCGCTTTAAAGGGCGCACGACGATCAATGCGAGCTTCTACACCGTCTATATGTTCTCCGGGATCCTGCTGGTAGTGCCGCTGTTCAAAATCATCACCGCGCTCGGCATTTATGACACCGAGCTGGCGCTGATCATCACCATGGTGACGCAGACGTTGCCGACTGCGGTCTTTATGCTGCGCAGCTATTTCGACACTATCCCGGATGAGATAGAAGAAGCCGCGATGATGGACGGCCTGAACCGCCTGCAAATCATCTTCCGCATCACCGTGCCGCTGGCGATCTCGGGTCTGGTGTCAGTCTTCGTTTACTGCTTCATGGTGGCGTGGAATGACTACCTGTTCGCCTCCATTTTCCTGTCCAGCGCCAGCAACTTCACGTTGCCGGTGGGGCTGAACACGCTCTTCAGTACGCCAGATTACATCTGGGGTCGCATGATGGCGGCATCGCTGGTGACGGCACTGCCCGTTGTCATTATGTATGCCCTGTCTGAACGTTTTATTAAAAGTGGTTTGACCGCCGGCGGCGTAAAGGGCTGAGGCGGCCGATTTTAACAAGGAGTGAGTCATGAAAAAATTAGTTGCGACAGCGCCTCGTGTAGCGGCGCTGGTGGAATACGAAGATCGTCCTGTTGCAGCACATGAAGTGAAGATTCGTGCCCGTTATGGCGCCCCGAAACACGGCACCGAAGTTGTGGATTTCCGCGCGGCAAGCCCGTTCATTGATGAAGAGTTTAACGCCGAGTGGCAGATGTTTACCCCACGTGAAGAGGGGGCAGCACGCGGCATCGAATTTGGTAAATTCCAGCTGGGAAACATGATCGTCGGCGACATCATCGAATGTGGTGCGGACGTAACGGAATACCAGATCGGCGACAGCGTTTGCTGCTACGGTCCATTGCAGGAAACGGTCATCGTCAACGCGGTGAACAACTATAAGCTGCGCAAAATGCCGCAGGGCGCATCCTGGAAAAACGCTGTTTGTTACGATCCGGCTCAGTTCGCCATGAGCGGCGTGCGTGATGCTAACGTCCGCGTAGGGGATTTCGTTGTAGTTGTCGGGCTGGGCGCTATTGGCCAGATTGCGATTCAGCTGGCGAAAAAAGCTGGCGCGTCAGTGGTTATTGGTGTCGATCCTATTGAACATCGCTGTGAGATCGCCCGCCGTCACGGTGCAGACCACTGCTTGAACCCAATCGGTACCGATGTCGGTCTTGAAATTAAGAAACTGACCGGCAAGCAGGGCGCGGATGTGATCATCGAAACCAGCGGCTTTGCAGATGCGCTGCAATCTGCGCTGCGCGGACTCGCCTACGGCGGCACGATCTCTTACGTGGCTTTCGCCAAACCTTTTGCGGCAGGCTTCAACCTGGGCCGCGAAGCACACTTCAACAACGCGAAGATTGTCTTCTCCCGCGCATGCAGTGAACCCAACCCGGATTATCCACGCTGGAGTCGCAAGCGTATTGAAGAGACCTGCTGGGAATTGCTGATGAACGGTTATCTCAATTGTGAAGATCTGATCGACCCGGTCGTCACCTTCACCACCAGCCCGGAAAGCTACATGAAGTATGTCGATCAGCACCCGGAACTCAGTATCAAAATGGGCGTTACTTTTTAAGCTAAGGACAGCAAATCATGAAAATCGCAACACAAAACCAGGCCTTTTTCCCGACCACTATCATGGAAAAATTCAAATACATCAAAGCGATGGGATTTGATGGCTACGAAATAGATGGCCGGCTGCTGGTTGAACATCTCGACGAAGTGAAAGCCGCTATCAAAGCCACCGGTCTGCCGGTTACGACGGCGTGTGGCGGATACGATGGCTGGATCGGGGATTTCATCGAAGAACGCCGCCTGAACGGTCTCCAGCAGATTGAACGCATTCTGGAAGCGCTGGCAGAAGTGGGCGGCAAAGGGATTATCGTCCCGGCTGCCTGGGGGATGTTTACCTTCCGTCTGCCGCCAATGACTTCGCCACGTAGCCTGGATGGCGATCGCAAAGCGGTCAGCGCTTCCCTGCGCTGGCTGGATGAGGTAGCAGCGCGCACCGGTACTACCGTCTACCTGGAGCCGCTGAACCGCTATCAGGATCATATGATCAACACCCTGGCCGACGCGCGTCGTTACATCGAAGAGAACGGCCTGAAGCACGTGCAGATCATCGGTGATTTCTACCACATGAACATTGAAGAAGACTCACTGACGGAAGCGCTGCATCACAACCGCGACCTGCTGGGTCATGTGCATATTGCTGATAACCACCGCTATCAGCCGGGCAGCGGCAGCCTTGATTTCGCCAGCCTGTTCGGTCAGCTGCGTGCTGATAACTATCAGGGTTATGTGGTGTACGAGTGCCGGGTTCGTGCCGACGATCCGGCTCAAGCCTATCAGGACTCACTCAATTACCTGCGTGAATGCTAAGGATGACGAGCGTGATGAGTGCTTCTACACCTTTGCCTCTGCGCGTCGCCATCATTGGCGCCGGGCAGGTTGCAGACAAAGTGCATGCCTCGTATTACGCCACGCGCAGTGATGTTCAAATGGTGGCTGTCATGGACAGCCGCCTTGAGCAGGCACAGGCGTTCGCGGAACGTTATGCCATTCCAACGGCATGGCAGGACGCTCACGAGATGTTGCAGAAAGTAAAACCGGATGTGGTGAGCATCTGTTCGCCTAACCGATTCCATTTTGAACATGTGATGGCGGCTCTCGAAGCGGGTTGCCATGTGATGTGTGAAAAGCCGCCGGCAATGACGCCGGAACAGGCCGACCAGATGCGCATCGCGGCGCGCAAGGCAGGAAAAGTCCTTGCGTATGATTTTCATCATCGCTTTGCCCTGGACACCCAGCTCCTGCGCGATGCGGTAATGAACGGCACACTCGGTGAAATTTACTTCACTTCCGCGCAGGCGCTGCGTCGCTGCGGTGTGCCGGGGTGGGGCGTTTTCACCAATAAATCGCTCCAGGGTGGCGGGCCGCTTATCGATATCGGCATTCATATGCTGGATGCTGCGATGTACGTGTTGGGCTTCCCGGCTGTGAAGCGGGTAACCGCGCACAGCTTCCAGAGACTGGGGAACCGGAAACACAACGGTCAGTTTGGCGAATGGGATCCTACGCAGTTTACCGTGGAAGATGCCCTGTTTGGCACGATTGAATTCTGCAACGGCGGCGTTCTGCGTCTGGACACCTCCTTTGCGCTTAACATCCGCGAGCAGTCCATCATGAACGTCTCTTTCTGCGGTGAAAATGCAGGCGCAACGCTGTTCCCGGCGCATATCTATAACGACGAAGCCGGTGTTTTAGAAACCCTTTTCCATCGTGAAGAGGCGGACGATCAGCGCCATCTGCGCAGTATGGATGCCTTCGTGCGTCATGTGCTGGGAGAGCACGTTATGATCGCTGACGCAGAACAGGGTCTGGTTATACAACAGCTTGTTGCCGCGCTTTATGAATCAGCAGAAACAGGGGAAAGCGTGACATTATGCTGAACGTGTCTGTATTAAACGATCCGGGCTTTTGTCCTCACAGCCTGAACAAATATGCCTCTGTCATGACATGCGGGAATGGATACATGGGCATTCGCGCTACGCATGAAGAAGATTACACCCAGCAGACCAGAGGCATGTATCTCGCGGGGCTTTATCATTGCGCGGGTCGCAACGAGACTACTGAGCTGGTCAATCTGCCGGATATCACCGGTATTGATGTTGAGCTTGATGGCGTCAATTTCACGCTCCTGTCAGGCGAAATTCTTGAATGGCAGCGCGAGCTGGCCTTTGCTAACGGCGAACTGCATCGCAACGTTGTCTGGCGTGCACCCGACGGGAAACGTTATCGGCTGGAGAGCCGTCGTTTTGTTTCGCTGGACCAGTTGCCCTTAGTGGCAATGCAGTTCTCGATCACACCGCTTGATGGCGACGCTCAGGCCGTGCTGAAAACCGGCATAGATGCGACACAAACGAACAGCGGCAGACAGCATCTGGATGAAATCTCGGTCAGGATCTTTGACCAGCACTACATGCAGGGCGTGTATGAAACGCAGGACCGTGCATCTGAGGTTGTGGTTTCGGCGTATTGCCAGCTCTCGACGAAAAGCGACAGCTGTTTCACCGCCAAAAACCGCCGTCTCAGCGTGCATCATTCGCTGACGATTGCTCGGGGTGACACTGTCACGCTTGAGAAGATCGTCTGGGTGGCTCATCGTAGCGAGAAAGCGCTGTCGCAGGAGTCATTCGCGCGCAACGCGCTGGCCGATCTTAAAGTCTGTGCGGCAAGAGGTTATGAGGCGTTGCTTGAAAGCTCAGCGTATGCCTGGAAAGATGTCTGGCGCGACGCACGTGTGGAAGTGACTTCCACAGAGCAACAGGATCAGCTGGCGCTGGATTACGCCGTCTGGCATCTGACGACAATGACGCCTGCTCATGATGAGCGAAGCAGTATTGCGGCGAAAGGGCTGACGGGTGAGGGGTACAAGGGGCACGTCTTCTGGGATACCGAAATTTTCCTGCTGCCGTTCCATCTGTTTACCCGCCCGCAGATTGCCCGCAGCCTGCTACGCTATCGTTGGCTTAATCTGGCAGGCGCACGGGAAAAAGCGCGCCGTAACGGTTGGCCGGGTGCATTGTTCCCGTGGGAAAGTGCGGCCAGCGGACAGGAAGAGACGCCAGAATTCGCGGCCATTAACATCCGCACCGGGGTTCGCCAGAAGGTGGCTTCCGCACTCGCTGAACATCACATCGTAGCTGATATCGCCTGGGCCGTGGTCGCTTACTGGCAGGCGACACACGACGATGCCTTTATGCGAAATGAGGGACTGACGCTACTGATGGAAACCGCTTCGTTCTGGATGGGACGCGCGACGGAAATCAATGGTCGTCTTGAGATCCATGACGTGATCGGACCGGATGAATACACCGAGCATGTCAACAACAACGCCTACACCAACTATCTGGCCTGGCACAACGTTGCCTGCGCGCGTCAGTTTATGGCGATGTTTGGCCGTGAAGATGCGCGTTTTACGGAGAATGCCGGGAAGTTCCTGGCGCGCCTGTGGCTGCCAGAGGCCGACGCAGACGGTGTGATCCCGCAGGATGATACCTTCATGGCAAAACCTGCCATCGATCTGAGCCGCTATAAAGCCAAAGCGGGTAAGCAAACCATTCTGCTTGATTACTCTCGCGCGGAAGTGAACGAGATGCAGATCCTGAAGCAGGCCGATGTGGTGATGCTTAACTACCTGCTGCCGGAACGGTTTACGCCGCAGCAATGTGCCGCCAATCTTGCGTTCTACGAGCCACGCACGATTCATGATTCATCCCTGAGTAAAGCCATTCACGGCATTGTGCTCGCACGCTGCGGTGACACCGAGGGGGCGTATGCCTTCTGGCGTGACGGTATCGCCATCGATCTGGGGGACGACCCACATAGCAGTGATGACGGTATTCATGCCGCCGCCACCGGTGCGATCTGGTTGGGCGCTATTCAGGGGTTTGCTGGCCTGCACATTAGCGAAGGGGTGCTGCATCTTGCACCGAAACTGCCTGTTCACTGGCAGAAACTCGCCTTCCCGCTGCGGTGGCGGGACGCAACAATGCACATTACCTGTGAAAATGACCAGTTAACCATTGAGACTACCGCACCTGTCACGTTGACGCTGTGGGGTAAAACGCTGCACGTATCAGGGCGAAAAGTCTGCGCGCATAAGGACTTTCTTGCACCTGTTAATGGGACCGCTACCACGGAGGGGCGCCATGACGCTTAACGCTGTTGTATTCGATCTGGACGGGGTGATCACCGATACCGCGCATCTTCACTTTCTGGCCTGGCGCGCCGTGGCGGAGGAGATTGGTATTACCTTCGATGAAGTATTTAACGAACAGCTGAAGGGAATAAGCCGTATGGACTCCCTCCAGCGCATTCTGAAACATGGCGGGAAAGAGGGGATGTTCAGTGACGAGCAGCGCCTGGCGCTGGCAACGAAAAAAAACGCGCTTTACGTCCAGTCGCTGGCATCACTGACGCAGGATTCGCTGCTCCCGGGTATTCGCGACTTGCTGGCGGATATTCGCGCCGCGAAGATCAAAATTGGGCTGGCATCCGTATCGCTTAATGCCCCTGGGATTTTGCACGCGTTGGGCATTCATCAGGCTTTCGATTTTTGCGCCGATGCTTCGCGCATTTGCCGCTCAAAGCCGGACCCGGAGATCTTCCTTGCAGCCTGTAAAGGACTGAACGTGCGTCCTGAAGAGGCCATTGGTATCGAAGATGCCGCCGCAGGGGTAGATGCGATCAACGCCGCAGGAATGCTGTCGGTCGGAATTGGGCCTGGCCTGAACCATGCGGGATTACAACTTCATTCAACGCAGGAACTGACCTGGGAACGCCTGACGGCGTTCTGGGCATCCCGGGCGTATTGATAAGGAATTAATAATGGCTCAACTGTCTCTGAAACACATTCAGAAAATCTATGATAACCAGGTCCACGTGGTTAAGGATTTCAATCTCGAGATTGAAGATAAAGAATTTATCGTCTTCGTCGGTCCATCGGGCTGTGGGAAATCCACGACGTTGCGAATGATCGCCGGCCTTGAGGAGATCAGCGCAGGTGAACTGATTATTGACGGGGTTTGCATGAATGATGTTCCCGCCAAGTCCCGTGATATCGCAATGGTCTTCCAGAACTATGCGCTCTATCCGCATATGACGGTCTACGACAACATGGCGTTTGGTCTGAAGATGCAAAAAATAGCACCTTCCATCATCGAAGAACGTGTTAGCTGGGCGGCCCAGATCCTGGGTTTACGCGACTATCTCCAGCGTAAACCTGGCGCATTGTCAGGTGGTCAGCGTCAGCGCGTGGCGTTAGGCAGGGCGATAGTGCGTGAAGCAGGGGTCTTCCTGATGGATGAACCGCTGTCAAACCTCGATGCCAAGCTTCGTGTACAGATGCGCGCTGAAATCAGCAAGCTGCACCAGAAGCTCAACACCACCATGATTTACGTGACGCACGATCAGACGGAAGCCATGACGATGGCGACCCGTATTGTGATTTTAAAAGACGGCATCATTCAGCAGGTGGGCGCGCCGAAGCAGGTTTACAACGAGCCGGCGAATATGTTCGTTGCAGGCTTTATTGGTTCACCTGCGATGAACTTCATTCGTGGCGCGATCGACGACCGATACTTCGTGACGGAAACGCTGCGTCTGGAGATCCCGGAGGAGAAGCTGGCCGTACTGAATGCGCAAGGTTACCAGCGCAAAGCGGTCGTCTTTGGGATCCGTCCGGAAGACATTCTCACGCTACAGCGCAGCGGTGAAAACATCGCGGCGAAGATCAGCGTCGCTGAGCTGACTGGGGCAGAATTTATGCTTTATGCCAACGTGGGCGGGCATGAACTGGTTGTCCGTGCGGGAGCGGCGGATGATTACGTTGCAGGAGATAATATCGGCATCCAGTTCGATATGAGTAAGTGCCATTTCTTCGATGCTGATACTGAAGCAGCTATTAGATAAGAAAGGTATTCGCCGGAAATGAAAGTTTCCGGTTTTTTTGTATGTTAATTATAAAGGAATATTTTAATGAGTACTCTACTAAGAAGTGCTGCGCTCGTTCTGTGCGCAGGGGTAAGCTGCGCGCAAGCAACAGAGTCAACCAAACAGTGGGAATTTAATATTGGTGCCATGTATGAAATTGAAAACGTCGAAGGTCAGGGCGACGATAAAGATGGATTATATGAACCTTCCGTGTGGTTTAACGCCACGTATGATGCGTGGACAATTTCACTGGCGATGTATCAGGAAGGCCCGGTTGATTACAGCAGCATGACGCGCGGCACCTATTTCGATCGTCCTGAATTTGAATTACGGTATCGCTTCATTGGCACAGAGGATTTTACGCTGGGTCTTACGGGCGGTTTCCGTAATTATGGATATCATTTTAAAGATGAGCACGGTGCGAAAGACGGTAGTGCTAATATGCAGCGCTATAAAATTCAGCCTGACTGGGATGTGAAATTAACAGATGACTGGCGTTTTGGCGGTTGGTTTGCCATGTACCAGTTTGCGAATGACCTGGGAAAAACCGGTTATTCTGACAGCCGCGTCGAAACGGAAACCGGATTTACCTGGACAATAAACGAAACCGTCTCTGCAAAAGTTAACTACTATTTAGAGCGTGGCTTCAATATGGACAGTTCACGTAATAACGGTGAATTCTCCACCCAGGAGATTCGTGCCTACCTGCCTGTTTCATTAGGCCAGACAACGCTTACACCTTACACCCGTCTGGGGCTCGATCGCTGGTCAAACTGGGACTGGCAGGACGATCCAACTCGTGAAGGGCATGACTTCAATCGACTGGGTCTGCTCTATGCTTATGACTTTGCGAATGGCCTTTCCATGACGCTCGAGTATGCCTACGAATGGGAAAATCATGACGAAGGCGAGAGCGACCGCTTCCACTATGCGGGTGTCGGTGTCAATTACGCGTTCTGATGACGTTATACCAGGGGCGTTTGCCCCTGGTTTTTAGCGTAACGAAGTTGCATCTGAAAAATGTGTTTCAACCAATACCTTATGCGGCGCAGGTTTATCCGCAATGCACCTGAACAACAAATCGCAGCTCTCTTCGCCCAGCTTTTTCGTGGGGATATCAAAGCCGCCTGGTGCAGGGGTTAAAATGAGAGATAGCATCGGGTCGCTGTATCCTGCCATTGCGACCTGTTCCGGGATCGCCAGATTTAGCGCATCCGCGGCACGATAAAGACTCAGCAATTTCATGCTGTCAGTCGCAAAAACCGCATCGGGCGGGTTGTCTGAGGAGAGTAGCTGGCAGGCCGCCTGAAGCGCGCTTTCATGGGTATAGCCGCCATCGATAACCCAGGTCGGGTTAATTTCGATGCCGTGTTTCTCAAGGCTGAATTTATAACCCGCCAGGCGATCGATAGAGACGTGATAATCGAGCGGGGCATGCAGGCAGGCAATTTTTGTGCGGCCATGCGTGATAAACGAGTCTGTTAATATGGCGCTGTCGCGGAAATTATCCGTGTCGACAGAATAGATATTCTGGTAATTTCCTTCCACTTTACCAATGACGACCACGGGCACACCGTATTCATCCAGCGTCGAGAAAAACGACTCGTTCGCCGGCGAGCTTAGCATGATGATGCCTTTGATCATCTTCTGCTTTATTTTACCCACGCATTTTTGCAGATCATCTTCACTGCTTTTGGACGTTTGTAAAATAACATCAAAACCCTCTTCTTCTGCTTTTGCCGTTATGGCATGCAGTACATCTGAGAAAAAGGGATTTCCTGCAGTGGTCTTGGTTGAGCGGGTCGAAATAACCATAATGGCGTCGAAGCCAGAAGAGGTGAGTGCGCGGGCAAGTTTATTAGGTTGGTAATTTAACTCATCTATCGCCTTCAACACCTTTTCACGCGCTTCAGGAGAAATATTCGTTTGTTTATTCAGAACGCGTGACACGGTTGATTTCGAAACGCCAGCAACGCGGGCAATATCATAGATGGTGGGTGACATACACCTTACTCACTCCAGACGGACAGCAATTGCGTCCATCTTACTGGAGAGAAAACGGCAATAGCAATAATTAAGAATTGATAATCAACGATCTGCCCCAATTTACTGTATTCTGAAGTGACTTTGTTCAGGGTTCCAGACAATGAAGGACGGCGATGAAGCGACTTAAAAACGAATTCAATTCTCTGGTGAACCGTGGCGTTGATCGCCATCTGCGTCTTGCCGTTACCGGGCTGAGCCGCAGCGGTAAGACGGCATTCATTACGGCGATGGTCAATCAGCTGTTGAACCTGCATGCTGGGGCGCGCCTGCCACTGCTTTGCGCGGTGCGCGAGGAGCGATTGTTAGGCGTAAAACGCGTACCGCAACGTGATTTTGGCATCCCCCGTTTCACCTATGATGAAGGTCTGGCACAGTTATACGGGGAGCCTCCCGCCTGGCCCACCCCGACGCGTGGCGTGAGCGAAATTCGCCTTGCGCTTCGTTTTCGCTCGAATGAATCCCTGATGCGTCACTTCAAAGAAACGTCCACGCTGTATCTCGAAATTGTGGATTATCCGGGAGAATGGCTGCTCGATTTACCGATGCTGGCGCAGGATTACCTGAGCTGGTCCCGGCAGATGACCGGTCTGTTGCAGGGGCAGCGGGCAGAGTGGTCGACCAAATGGCACCAGCTTTGCGAAGGGCTGGATCCGCTGGCGCCGGCGGATGAAAACCGTCTGGCCGTGATAGCCCAGGCCTGGACGGATTACCTGCATCAGTGCAAGCAGGAGGGGCTGCATTTTATTCAGCCGGGCCGTTTTGTTCTGCCGGGAGATCTAGCCGGTGCTCCCGCGCTACAGTTTTTCCCGTGGCCGGACGTTGACCGCATCGGCGAATCGAAGCTGGCGCAGGCAGACAAGACCACCAACGCCGGTATGCTCCGCGAGCGATACAATTATTACTGTGAGAAGGTGGTTAAGGGTTTTTATAAAAATCATTTTTTACGCTTTGACCGCCAGATCGTGCTGGTGGACTGCCTGCAACCCCTCAACAGCGGGCCGCAGGCGTTCAATGATATGCGGCTGGCGCTGACGCAGCTGATGCAAAGTTTTCATTACGGCCAGCGTACGCTGTTTCGCCGTTTATTCTCGCCGGTCATCGACAAGCTGCTGTTTGCCGCCACAAAAGCTGATCATGTGACGGTCGATCAGCACGCCAACATGGTATCCCTGCTGCAACAGCTGGTGCAGGATGCCTGGCAGAACGCGGCGTTCGAAGGGATTAGTATGGAATGTCTGGGTCTGGCGTCCGTACAGGCTACGCAGAGTGGGTTGATTGACGTGAATGGCGAGAAAATTCCGGCCCTGCGGGGCAACCGACTCAGCGACGGTGAGCCGCTCACGGTCTATCCGGGCGAAGTTCCCCCACGTCTGCCGGGCCAGGCTTTCTGGCAAAGCCAGGGTTTTCAGTTCGAAGACTTCCGTCCGCAGAGCATGAACGTTGACCAGCCATTGCCGCATATCCGTCTGGATGCCGCGCTGGAGTTTTTAATTGGAGATAAATTACGATGACGGAACCGTTAAAGCCCCGCATTGATTTTACCGGCCAGCTTGAGCAGTCCCCGCATGAGGCGTTTAAAACAGCGCAAACCTTCAGCGGTCCGCAGGCCGACAACTTTGCTCCCGTGCTGGCAGAGGAGCCGTTGGTTGAAGAGGGGCAGGCGGAAGCGGTCGTTGATGCGGCACTGCGCCCGAAACGCAGCCTGTGGCGTAAGATGGTGACCGCCGGGTTAGCCCTTTTTGGTGTGAGCGTAATTGGTCAGGGCGTGCAGTGGGGCGTCAATGCCTGGCAAACCCAGGACTGGGTAGCGCTGGGGGGATGCGCCGCCGGGGCGTTGATCGTTGGTGCGGGCGTCGGCTCGGTCGTGACCGAGTGGCGTCGCCTCTGGCGTCTGCGTCAGCGTGCGCACGAACGCGATGAAGCGCGGGATCTGCTGCACAGTCACGGCACCGGAAAAGGGCGTGCTTTTTGTGAAAAACTTGCGGCTCAGGCCGGGATAGATCACTCTCACCCGGCGCTTCAGCGCTGGTATGCGGCGATCCACGAAACCCAGAATGACCAGGAAGTGGTCACGCTCTATGCGCACATTGTTCAGCCGGTACTGGATGCGCAGGCTCGTCGTGAGATCAGCCGCTCGGCGGCGGAATCCACCCTGATGATTGCCGTCAGTCCGCTGGCGATGGTGGACATGGCCTTTATCGCCTGGCGCAACCTGCGCCTGATCAACCGCATCGCCAGACTGTATGGCATTGAGCTTGGCTATTACAGCCGACTGCGCCTGTTCAAACTGGTGTTGCTGAATATCGCCTTCGCCGGGGCAAGCGAACTGGTGCGGGAGGTCGGGATGGACTGGATGTCGCAGGATCTTGCGGCGCGTCTCTCTGCCCGGGCGGCGCAGGGGATTGGTGCCGGTCTGCTGACGGCACGCTTAGGAATAAAAGCGATGGAGGTTTGTCGTCCACTCCCCTGGATCGATGGCGATAAGCCGCGGCTGGGGGATTTCCGTCGCGAATTGATTGGTCAGCTTAAAGAGACGCTCAATAAAAAACCTGCTCAGTGAGGTTTCGTTTACTAATCGTGCGGGCTGTCAATATTTGTTGACAGCCACCTTCCCGAATACCGTGATCTGACATATCATTTTACTGTTATTGGCTTAAACGGTGAATTTCCCATGCGTCTGGAAGTCTTTTGTGAGGACCGTCTCGGTCTGACCCGCGAGTTACTCGATCTTCTTGTTTTACGTAGCATTGATTTACGTGGCATAGAGATCGACCCTGTCGGGCGAATTTACCTCAATTTTGCCGAAATTGAATTTAATACCTTCAGTAGCCTGATGGCCGAAATCCGCCGTATCGCTGGCGTTACGGATGTACGCACCATCCCCTGGATGCCATCCGAGCGGGAACACCTTGCGCTGAGCGCACTGCTGGAAGCAATGCCGGAGCCGTTTCTCTCTCTCGATCTGAAAAACAAAGTCGAGCGCGTTAACCAGGCCAGTTGCCAGCTGTTTGCGCAGACTCAGGAAAAGCTTATCGGTCATCACGCCACGCAATTGATCCCAGGTTTTAATTTCCAGCGCTGGCTGGACAGCAACCCGCAAAATACCCATAGCGAGCACGTCGTCATCAATGGACAGAATTTCCTGATGGAGATCACGCCGGTCTACCTGAAAGGGGAAAATGCCGCGCGGGTGCTCACCGGCGCGGTAATCATGCTGCGCTCCACGGTGCGCATGGGACGCCAGTTACAGAACCTTTCCAGCCAGGACGTCGGCGCATTCAGCCAGATTATTGCGGTGAGCCCGAAGATGCGTCACGTGCTCGACCAGGCGCGTAAGCTGGCAAATCTTACGGCACCGCTGCTGATTACCGGGGATACCGGTACGGGGAAAGATCTGCTGGCGCATGCTGTGCACATGGCCAGCCCGCGTGCGGCAAAACCGTATCTGGCGCTGAACTGCGCGTCTATTCCTGAAGATGCGGTGGAAAGTGAACTGTTCGGGCATGCGCCGGAAGGCAAAAAAGGCTTCTTTGAACAGGCGAATGGCGGCTCGGTGTTGCTGGACGAGATTGGTGAAATGTCGCCACGCATGCAGGCGAAACTGCTGCGTTTTCTCAATGACGGCACGTTCCGCCGCGTGGGGGAAGATCATGAAGTGCACGTGGATGTACGCGTCATCTGCGCCACCCAGAAAAACCTGGTGGAGCTGGTGCAGAAAGGGGTATTCCGCGAAGATCTCTACTATCGTCTCAACGTTCTGACGCTCAATATTCCGCCGCTGCGCGATTGCCCGCAGGACATCATGCCGTTGACGGAACTGTTCGTCGCCCGTTTTGCCGACGAGCAGGGCGTGCCGCGTCCGAAGCTCTCTGCCGACCTGGGTACCGTGCTGACGCGTTACGGCTGGCCGGGCAATATTCGTCAGCTAAAAAATGCGGTCTATCGCGCATTAACTCAGCTTGAAGGGTATGAACTGCGTCCTCAGGATATTCTGTTGCCGGATTACGATGCCGGGACGGTCTCGGTAGGCGAAGAGGCAATGGAAGGCTCGCTGGATGACATCACCAGTCGTTTCGAGCGTTCGGTGTTAACACAGCTTTATCGCAGCTATCCGAGCACGCGCAAGCTGGCTAAACGTCTTGGGGTGTCACATACCGCGATTGCGAATAAGCTGCGCGAGTATGGGTTAAATCAGAAGAAGGGTGACGAATAAATAAAAAAGCCTCTTTGCAGAGGCTTTTTTACGTTTAGGCTTTAAGTGCCTCAAGTGCAGCGGTGTAATCCGGTTCGGTAGTGATTTCGTTAACCAGCTCACTGAAAACAACGTTGTCGTTTTCGTCGATCACCAGCACCGCACGAGCAGCCAGACCCTTCAGCGCGCCTTCGGAAATGGCAACACCGTATTTTTCCAGGAAATCCGGGCTGCGCAGAGTGGAAAGGGTGATGACGTTGCTCAGGCCTTCAGCGCCGCAGAAGCGGGACTGGGCAAACGGCAGGTCAGCAGAAATGCACAGCACCACGGTGTTGTCCATTTCGGTCGCCAGCTGGTTGAATTTACGCACTGATGCAGCACAAACGCCAGTATCGATGCTTGGGAAAATGTTCAGGACTTTACGTTTGCCAGCAAACTGGCTCAGCGTGACGTCAGACAGATCTTTAGCCACCAGAGTAAAAGGCTGTGCTTTGCTGCCAGACTGTGGGATGGAACCTGCAACAGCAACCGGGTTGCCCTGGAAATGAACGAGTTGTGACATAGATATCTTCCTGTTTACAAATAGTTAACGTCGTGGCTAGTGTATGTCATCCGCAGTTAGCACGGCAAACCAATTTTCTGCCTTTCCGGCCTGCAAGGAGTCAGTGATGAGAAGCGTTAAGGTCTATGAAGAAGCCTGGCCATTGCACACCCCGTTTGTGATCTCGCGTGGCAGCCGTAATGAGGCCTGTGTGGTCGTGGTTGAATGTGAAGAGGACGGCGTAAAAGGCGTCGGGGAATGTACCCCTTATCCTCGCTACGGAGAAAGCCTGGCGTCAGTCATGGCGCAAATTATGACGGTGGTGCCCGAGTTGCAGGCGGGCCTGACGCGTGAGGCTCTTCAGCAGAGGTTGCCGGCCGGCGCGGCACGTAACGCGATTGACTGCGCACTCTGGTGTCTGGAAGCGGCGAAACAACAAAAACCGCTACCTTCGCTGCTGGACGTTACGCTGCCGCAATCGATCGTCACCGCGCAAACGGTGGTCATCGGTGAACCAGAGCAAATGGCGGCCAGCGCCCAGGCGCTATATGCAACCGGTGCAACCTTATTAAAGGTGAAGCTCGACGATCGTCTGATTAGCGAACGCATGGTCGCCATTCGTGCGGCGGTACCTGATGCCACCCTTATCGTCGATGCAAACGAATCATGGCACAGCGAAGGGCTGGCAGCCCGTTGTCAGCTGCTTGCCGATCTGGGCGTTGCCATGCTGGAGCAGCCCCTCCCGGCAGAAGACGATGCCGCGCTGGCGAATTTTATTCATCCGCTTCCCGTCTGTGCAGACGAAAGCTGTCATACCCGTGAGAGCCTGTCAGCCCTCAAGGGCCGCTACGAGATGGTGAACATCAAGCTGGATAAAACGGGTGGGTTAACCGAGGCCCTGGCACTGGCACAAGATGCGCAGGCGCAAGGCTTTTCCCTGATGCTGGGCTGTATGTTGTGCACGTCCAGAGCGATCGGTGCTGCACTCCCGCTGGTGAACAGCGTGCGTTTTGCCGATCTGGATGGGCCAACCTGGCTGGCGGTTGACGTTTCACCCGCCCTGAGTTTTACCTCCGGCGTACTTCATCTTTGAGGCTGCCAGCGCAGAAGATCTGTCATCGCTCTGAGGTATTTTTCACTCGCTTCATCCGAGGAAATAGGCGGAAACTCTGCGGTGATACAGTGAAGACTGAGGTCCGCGCACCAGCTGCCAAACGACCCAGGCGTTTCATACCCGACGCTGGTTACCAGAGGTAGAGCAAACGCTTCCGCCAGCCACTGCCCGAGCGCCGTATGACGAGGATCTTCAATACAGGCGAGGGGATCGTGGAAAGAGACAACCCAGGCCGGGTGGATCTTATGAATAAGCTGACACAGCGCCTGGGTTTCGGGCTCGGAACCCGGTTTTTCTCCCGTAAGCAGGACCACATCTCGTTCCTGCGCCGAACTGTTCCAGCGATACACCGTTTCACCGGCACGCCAGTTTGCTGCCGGAAAGTTCCTGTTAAGGTCAACGCCTCGTGCATTCGCCCGTAATCCAAGCTGGCATCCGTCTGGGTTGACGGTCAAAATCACATGATGTCGTCGTAAATCGGGGGCCAGCGTACGTAGCGCGCACGAAAGCGTCACGATGGACGAGTTTTCATCGCCATGTGTGCCCGCAATGATTAAGCCGCTAGTGCGATCGGGCTCGGGAGCCGGAAACCAGATCAGTGGGGCGCCTAAAAATGAGCGGCCATAATGTTCAGTCCCGGGCGGGAAGGCGCCGCGTTCCGTTCTTGGTCGGGTGGTTGCCATAATAAACCCTGATGATGAAGTCGCTTCTGGCAGTGTTGTGCAAAACCCGCGCTTAATCAAATAGTTTCCGTCTGTGTGTAAAATTGCCTGACATCAACTTTCCTGAGGAAGCATTTGCATTTCTCCGTTTCGAAACAAATAATTACGCATCTGCCTGTTACCTGACATCATTAAGGGGATCGTATGAAGCATCCTGTTTCGCTTCTTTGTACTGCGCTGTGGCTGTGCGGGTTTTCTTCACTTTCATATGCCGCGGAGGTTCCCAGGGGAACGGTGCTGGCGCAAAAGCAGGAGCTGGTTCGACACATTAAAGATGAACCCGCCTCGCTCGATCCGGCAAAAGCGGTGGGTTTACCCGAGATACAGGTGATCCGCGACCTTTATGAAGGGCTGGTGAATCAGAACGAAAAAGGGGAGCTGGTTCCCGGCGTGGCGACGCGCTGGCAGAGCAACGATAACCGTGTCTGGACGTTTACGTTGCGGGATAACGCGAAGTGGTCTGACGGTACCCCGGTGACGGCACAAGATTTTGTCTACAGCTGGCGTCGTCTGGTTGATCCTAAAACTACGTCACCTTTCGCCTGGTTTGCAGCGCTGGCGGGTATTAATAATGCGCAGGCCATTATCGATGGTAAAGCTGCACCGGAAACGCTCGGCGTGACGGCAGTCGATGCTAAAACGCTGCGCGTGCAGCTGGATAAACCGCTGCCATGGTTCAGCAACCTCACGGCTAGCTTTGCGTTCTATCCTGTTCAAAAGGCAAACGTGGAAAGCGGTAAAGAATGGACGCGCCCTGGCGCGCTCATCGGCAACGGTGCGTATGTGCTGAAAGATCGCGTGGTGAATGAAAAACTGGTGGTTGAGCCGAATACTCACTACTGGGATAACGCCAACACGGTGCTTAAAAAAGTCACCTTTGTGCCAATCAACCAGGAGTCCTCAGCGACCAAACGCTACCTGGCGGGCGATATCGATATTACAGAATCGTTTCCGAAAAACATGTACCAGAAGCTGCTTAAAGATATTCCGGGACAGGTTTATACACCGCCACAGCTTGGGACCTATTACTACGCGTTTAACACACAAAAAGGCCCAACTGCGGATGCCCGCGTACGTCTGGCGCTCAGCATGACTATCGACAGACGTATTATGGCTGAAAAAGTCCTGGGAACCGGTGAGAAACCGGCCTGGCATTTCACTCCCGATGTCACTGCCGGTTTTACACCGGAAATCTCGCCATTTGAGCAGATGTCGCAGCAGGAGCTAAATGCTCAGGCGAAAACGTTATTACAGGCGGCAGGCTATGGTCCCCAGCGCCCGCTGAAATTAACGCTGCTGTACAACACGTCTGAAAACCACCAGAAAATCGCCATTGCCGTCGCATCTATGTGGAAGAAAAATCTGGGTGTTGACGTTAAGTTGCAGAATCAGGAATGGAAGACCTACATCGACAGCCGCAATACCGGGAATTTCGACGTGATCCGTGCGTCGTGGGTAGGGGATTACAATGAGCCGTCGACATTCCTGTCGCTGCTGACGTCCTCTCACACCGGCAACATCTCACGGTTCAACGACCCTGCTTACGATAAGATTATTCATCAGGCGACGCTCGAAACCACTGAAAAAGCGCGTAATGCAGACTACAACATGGCCGAGAAGATCCTCGCCGAGAAAGCGCCGATAGCCCCTATTTATCAATACACCAATGGCCGCCTCATTAAGCCCTGGGTTAAAGGGTATCCGATAAATAACCCAGAGGATGTTGCGTACAGTCGTACAATGTATATTGAAAAGCATTAAAAAACAGGAAAGGCGCTTAAGTGGTTTTGGCAAATAGCTATACATCGCTTAAGCGCCTGAACACACGGTTCATGGTACCTACAGGCTAGTTATTATCAAAATTCCTTTCATAAAAAATCATTTATTCTTTTGATGAATGCTTCGAACGACATCTCTTTTCCAGTTTATTGAAAAGCGTGCAAGCATTTATACATCCTCCATGTAATAGCTTAATTCCTGCTATTTAAAACCTGACTTTTGTCCGATATAGGATTTTTCCATATTCAGGAGGTTTATTGAATAAGATGATATGTCTCTGCGATTTTGCAGCTGATGCTTAGATCAGCATTGATATAAATCAATTATTCAACGACAGGTGGCAATGAATTCAATATTCTCTATCAAGGCAGACGTTCCTGCTAATCTATTGTGAATAAATGGTTAATACTTTCTGCGTGCCACTTATATCTGGAATTTATAAATACTAGTGATTAGTGGAAAATTCTTAAGAAAAATCCATATGCAGATCTTTGATCTGAAAAGTTGATCATGAATGGGCTTTTGCTCTAATATGGTTCTGTAAAGACCCGTCACTCACTTAACTCGTATTTCTTGCAAAGAAAGGGACTGCTATGGCCGATTCATTTCAGAATGAGGTGCCCAAGGCACGCATAAATTTAAAACTGGCGCTGCATACAGGCGGCGCGCAGAAGAAAGTTGAACTGCCGCTTAAACTTCTCACTGTCGGTGATTTCAGTAATGGAAAAGAGAATCGTCCATTGTCCGAAAGGAAGAAAATCAACGTCAACAAAAATAACTTTAATAGCGTACTTTCGGAATTTAACCCGGAGGTTAATCTGACGGTGCCTAACACCATGGCTGTCGATGGTTCGGAGGAAAGTATAAAACTGAATTTCTCCGATATTAAGGATTTCGAACCTGAACAGGTTGCCCGCCAGATCCCCCAGCTCCGCGCCATGCTGGCCATGCGTAATTTATTACGCGACCTCAAATCCAATCTTCTTGATAACGCCACTTTCAGAAAAGAACTCGAGAAAATTCTTAAGGACCCGGCGCTGTCTCAGGAATTACGCGACGAAATGAGTGCACTGGCCCCGAAATAAGCGGCATGTGTAATTTAATGGATTAACCGGGAATATGCTGATGTCTGTGAATAGTGAAACCGCCTCCGCGCAGGGGCAGACCATCGTACTGGAAAAAGAGGGCGTTTACGCCTCCCTGTTTGAAAAAATCAACCTGACTCCGGCCTCGAGCCTGGGTGATATCAATGCGTTTCTGGATGATGCCGCGCTTTCTGACGCGCCGGCGGGTGAACGCCTGACGGCGGCGATGCAGGTGTTTATGGACTGCATCCGCAAATCCGGTCAGCCCGTGGAGAAGCTCGACAAAACGCTGATTGACCACCATATCGCCGAACTGGATTTCCAGATTAGCCGTCAGCTGGATGCCGTAATGCATCACCAGGCGTTCCAGAAAGTGGAATCCCTCTGGCGCGGCCTGAAGCAGCTGGTGGACAACACCGACTACCGCCAGAATGTGAAAACCGAGATTCTGGACGTCTCCAAGGACGACCTGCGCCAGGATTTTGAGGATGCACCGGAACTGATCCAGAGCGGCCTCTACTGGCACACCTATACCGCCGAATACGACACCCCGGGCGGCGAGCCGATTGGTTCCGTGATTTCATCCTATGAATTTGACGCCAGTCCGCAGGATGTGGCGCTGCTGCGCAATATCTCGAAAGTGTCTGCCGCCGCACACATGCCGTTTATTGGCTCTGTCGGCCCGAAATTCTTCCTGAAAGACTCTATGGAAGAGGTTGCTGCGATTAAGGATATCGGCAACTACTTCGACCGCGCTGAATACATCAAGTGGAAATCCTTCCGCGATACTGACGACGCCCGCTACATCGGTCTCGTGATGCCGCGCGTGCTGGGGCGTCTGCCGTATGGCCCGGACACCGTACCGGTGCGCAGCTTTAACTACGTTGAGCAGGTGAAAGGCCCGGATCACGAGAAATACCTGTGGACCAGCGCGTCGTTCTCCTTCGCGTCAAACATGGTGAAGAGCTTCATCAATAACGGCTGGTGCGTGCAGATCCGTGGCCCGCAGGCGGGCGGGGCGGTGAAAGATCTGCCTATTCATCTGTACGATTTGGGTACCGGCAACCAGGTGAAAATCCCGTCTGAGGTGATGATCCCGGAGACCCGCGAGTTTGAGTTTGCCAACCTCGGCTTTATTCCGCTCTCGTATTACAAAAACCGCGACTATGCCTGCTTCTTCTCGGCGAACTCCGCGCAGAAACCGGCGCTGTACGACACCGCAGATGCCACGGCCAACAGCCGCATCAACGCCCGTCTGCCATACATCTTCCTGCTGTCGCGTATTGCGCACTATCTGAAGCTCATCCAGCGCGAGAACATCGGCACCACCAAGGACCGCCGTCTGCTGGAGCTGGAGCTGAATACCTGGGTGCGTAGTCTGGTGACGGAAATGACCGATCCGGGCGATGAGTTGCAGGCTTCTCATCCGCTGCGTGACGCGAAGGTGGTGGTGGAAGATATCGAAGACAACCCGGGCTTCTTCCGCGTGAAGCTGTTTGCGGTGCCGCACTTCCAGGTGGAAGGCATGGATGTGAATCTGTCTCTGGTGAGCCAGATGCCGAAAGCGAAAGCGTAACGTAAGGCAGGAAGCATGAAAACGGAACAACCGTTATGGGGCAGGGGCCAGATGGTCTCTCCCCAGCACTTCCAGCAACAGGCCGCGTATTCACAACCCCATCCCGTTCTGGCGGAAAGCCATGCCGGACGGGGGATAGGGGGTTGGCTTGCATCATGGCCCATGCGCATTGGCCTGAGTGTGGTGGTGGTCACCGCATTATGGTGGGGACTGGATTGCTGGCTGGATCAGACACTGCTTACCGCGCCGGATGGTCGTACCCTACAGTGGGTACTGCGTTCACAACTGGGCAGTGGGCCGCTGGCGTTACTGGCACTGCGGGGCTTCACGCTGCCAGATCAAATATTTAGCGTAGATAGCGCGGCTATGGCGCAGGCGCTGATGACCAATACAGAAAACAGTGACATGGACGGAGTCGAATAATGGACGCTTTGCAGAATCTGGTTGTTGCCTGCCAAGCAGATGAAACCCTGCTGCGACAGCAGGCGCAGTCACATTCCGAAAGCTGGCAGCGCTGGCTTACCCCGATCAGTGAGAACAGTCCTACAGGAGAAGACCCGGGTTATGACGATGATTTCCAGCGTATCCGGGAGGAGGTCAATAAACTTTCCAGTATTGATACCGGGCTGATTTGCCAGCTGGCTGAAAAGGTGTTGAACACTGTGGCCAAAGATGTCCGGGTTGATACTTACTATTGTTGGGCGCGCTTGCACCAGGACGGTGAAACCGGGTTTGCTGAAGGGCTTGAGCTACTTGCGGGATTACTAACGCGCTATGGAAAGCAGCTTCACCCACAGCGAGAGCGAAGCCGTAAACCAGCACTGGAGTGGCTCGCAGGCTCTCGTCTGCTTGACAGCCTGTTACTATGGCCAGAAGTGGTACGCGACGATGCCCAGCGTACGACCGGTGCGTTGCTTCTCATCCGAGACAGTCTTGAAACTGAGCCTGAAGCGTCACGTCCAGATCTGAGTGCCCTGTACAGCGCGCTGGGATCCCGCCTGCTGAAAGCTGGGGGCGTGGATGCGGTAATACCCCAGAACGCCAGCAGTAAAACACGCGCGCAGTGGGCATCTCACGCGGCAGAACAGGACGCGCCAGTACTGAGCCGCATCACGTCCGGTCAGGATTTGCTGGCTCAGGCCCGAACCCTGACGGGATATCTACGTGAGCAACCCGATGGCTGGCTTGCCGCACACCGACTGATGAAAAGTCTGCGTCACGACACGCTGAGAGCGATCCCGGCACCGGATGCAGAAGGGAAAACGCGCATCGAACCGCCGCGGGCTGACCAGCGGGCAATGCTCAAACGGCTGTATTTGCAACAGAGCTGGCTGGAGATACTGGAACAAGCGGACAGCACTTTCTCGCGTGGCGCCAATCATCTCTGGCTGGATTTGCAGTGGTACATCCATCAGGCCCTGATTAAATCAGGCCAGGATGTGCTGGCCGATATCATTATCTCTGACCTGAAAGGGCTGCTGCGGCGCCTTCCCGGACTTGAAACGCTGGCCTTCAATGACGGCACACCCTTTGCTGATGAGGTCACGCTGAACTGGATAAACCAGAGCGTGCAGGACGAGATGTCCAACTGGCGGGATGAGCCTGTCAATGCCTTGAGTGAAACTGGCAACGATATTCTGGCCCTTGAACCGGAAGCTTTGGAGAAAGCTGACACGGATGGTCTGGATGCCACACTCCACTGGCTGCAAACGCGCCCGGGCACCGACACCACAAAAGACAAATGGTTGGTGCGTCTGCTGATGGCACGTGTGGCGGAGCAGAAGGGTAAGAATGAGCTGGCTCTGCATCTGCTGGGTGAGCTTGACGGTGCAGCACAGGCCATCACCCTCACGCAATGGACGCCAGCATTGTTGTTTGAAGTGAAATCGCGCCGCCTCAGGCTGCTGCGCATGAAAGCCGCCCGCAGCGAAACCGATAAGTCACGGCTTCAGCCAGAGATGGACCAGCTTCTGGCGGGCCTGATTGCGCTTGACCCGGCAGGCTGTGCGGTGCTTTGCGGGTAAAGCGACTGACATACCTTTAAAACACATTTATTCAGGTTCTTATGGATGATTTAACCCTGCGTTATTACGACGCTGAAATGCGCTACCTGCTGGAAGCCGGCGAAGAATTTGCCCGCGCTCACCCTGAGCAGGCAGCAATGCTCAATCTCGATAAGGCGGGCGCGCGCGACCCGTACGTGGAGCGCCTGTTCGAGGGCTTTGCCTTCCTGATGGGCCGTCTGCGCGAGAAGCTTGACGACGACCTGCCGGAACTGACCGAAGGGCTGGTCAGCCTGTTGTGGCCGCATTATCTGCGCACCATTCCCTCGATGTCGGTGGTGGAGTTCACTCCTGTCTGGCGTGAGATGAAAGAACCGATGCGTATCGCCAGAGGTTTCGAGGTCAATTCGCGGCCGATCGGTGAAAAAGGCACGCGTTGTCGCTACACCACAACTAAAGAGATAACCCTTCAGCCACTGGCGTTGGAGCATGCCCGCCTGTCGACTGATCCTGACGGGCGCTCTGTCATCAGCCTGCGCTTCAGTTGTAGCCATCTTGCTGACTGGAGCCGTGTCGATCTCAGCCAGATCCCGTTCTATTTCAATGCTGACGCACCGCTGGCCTGCGCTATGCATGAAGCTTTTACCATGAATACGGCGCGTCTGTGGCTGCGCATGCCAGGTGACGTAGACAGAAGGCCGATGGACGGGTATTTCACCGCACTGGGGTTTGGTGATGATGACAGGCTGTGGCCGAAGGGGGACAGCAGTTTCAGCGGTTACCAGTTGCTGCTGGAGTACTTCACCTTCCGCGAGAAATTTATGTTCATGGGGCTGCGCGGGCTGGAGGCCGTGATCTTTCCTTCTGAGCTTCCTTGGTTTGAAATCGACGTGGTGCTGGCGGAACGCTGGGAGCATGACTTCAGCTTTACCGAAAAGCACCTGCGCCTGAATTGCGTGCCGGTCATTAACCTGTTTCCGCTGGAATCCGATCCGCTGACGCTCAATTCTCTGCAAACCGAATACATGCTGCGCCCGATGCGCGTGCAGGATGGCCATACCGAGATATATACCGTGGATTCGGTGATGTCGTCGAGTCAGCATACCTACGTGCCGTTTTCGAGCTTCCGTCATAAGGGAGGAATGATGCGTCATGAAGCACCGGAATATTACTACCACACCCGCGTGCGCCGCGGTCCGTCCGGCCTGCATAACACCTGGCTCATTCTTGGCGGCGAAGCATTTGATAATCATACCGTCCCGGAAGACGAAAGCCTGTCGCTGACGCTCACCGGCACAAACGGTCAACTGCCACGACGTGCGCTGCAAAGCACCGTGCTTGATACGGTGATGAAAACCACTTCGGTCAGCATTGCCGTGCGCAACCTGTGCGCGCCGACGCTACCTTGTTACCCACCGGCGCAGGACCGTTTCCACTGGCGCGTGCTGAGTCACCTTGGCAGCGGATTTCTGTCGATGATGGATAATGCCGACGTGCTGCGCGGTACCCTGGCGCTGTATGAATGGACCGACAGCGAGATGAACCGTCGCCGCCTGGAAGCCATCATTGACGTGAAGCACAGTGAAACCGAACGCTTTGAGCAGGGCTATCTGGTGCGCGGCGTGCAGATTGAGGTGACCCTGGACAGCCATGGCTTTGCCGGGCGCGGTGACATCTGCCTGTTTGGCGAAATGCTGAGTCGTTTCTTTGCGCTCTACACCGACATTTATCTGTTTAACCGACTGATTATCATCCTGCAACCTACCGGAGAGCGCCTGGAATGGGAAGAGAAGCACAATCGCCGTATTCCCGGCTGAGCCCACGGCTGGAAGCCGACCTGCATCGTATGAACTTTTACCGTTTATGCCAGTTACTGGAGAAGCGTAACCCGGGCAGGCCGCTGATGGGCTCGACCAGTCACCCGGGGGATGATCCGGTACGCTTTGCCCCACATCCGGGGATGGGATTTCCGGCCAGTGAGATGAAAGCCGTGGAATATGATGAGGAGGATGACAGCCGGCCACCACTCATCCGCACGACCTTTATGGGAATGTACGGTGTCGACTCACCCTTGCCGACGGCGTATCTCGATGACATCGCTCAGCGTCGGGAAGGGCATTATGCACTACAGGGTTTTCTGGATATCTTCAGCCATCGCATTCTGACGCAGTTTTACCGTATCTGGCGTAAATACTCTTATCCGGCCACCTTTGAACCCGGTGGTACGGACAGCATCTCGCAGTCACTGCTGGGCCTGGTGGGGTTGGGTATTCCCGGCACAGCAGACCACATTGCCACACCGGTATCCCGTTTTCTGGCTTTGCTGGGTGTCCTACAGCAACCGGGCAAAACGCAGGAGGGGATGCAGGCGCTGGTGACTTTGCTGGCCCCGGAAACCACCGTTAAGGTTAGCCCGTACTGCCTGCGGCCGGTGGAAATTGGTCAGCCACTGGGCTTTTACGGTGATGACGATTTTCTGTTGGACGGCAACACGCCACTGGGTGACGAAGCGATGGATGCGGGTAGCCAACTGCTGGTTGCGCTTAGGACGGATAATGAACAGGAGGCACAGGGCTGGAAGCCGGACGGTCTGCTGTATCAGGACTTTATGGTGATGCTTCGTGTCTGGCTCGGTTGGCGTTTTAAGGCAAAACTCACCCTGACCACCCGGACCCGACTTCTTGCCGTTCCGCCGCTTGGTGAAGGCCCTTTCTGGCTCGGGATGAACGGCGTGCTGGGGGCTGATGAGGGGGAGTTTACAGACGATATCCCACCGACCTTTACGACGGAACTGGGCTATTACACCGGCCTTAAGCCGGCAATATCACAACAAGGAAACCGACGTGTTACGTACAAGTTCAATTAAACATGCGAGCTTGCTGCCTGCTCTGCTGGCATTCAGCCTGACGGGGTGCGGGGTGACGCAGGGCATCACTGATGGCACCAAATCGGCATTTAACTCCGTGTTCTACAAAAAAATTAAGATGCTGCACCTGGATTTCATGGCGCGTGAAGCGTTAAACACCGATTCCCGCGAAAATAACTCACTCTCCGAGCCGGTGGTAGTCCGCGTCTATCAACTGAAAGACCGTAAAATCTTCGATAAAACGGTTTACCAGCAACTCCTGAAAGATGGCGAAACCATCCTGAAAGCCGACCTGCTGGCGACCCGAGATGTGGTCGTAAAACCGGGTGGTGATACAAATCTTGATATGCCAATGGAAGAAGAAACGCAGTTTGTCGCGGTAGTCGGCCTGTTTCGTCATCCGGACCTGGACAACAATACCTGGAAGCAGGTTCTAAAACGTGAAGATCTCGATCCGGATAAGCCGCGCATTCTGGAGGCCGGGAATAACCACCTGACGTTACAGCCATTGAAGGATGACTGATGCCAAAGGGACATAATACGCCATCGCTGTATGAAATGCTGAGCGGCAATTTCTCAGGTGGCCTGAACCTCAACCAGGTCAGCGAACAGAATCAGGTGATTTTATCAGTACTCGATAACATGCAGCGCATCCTCAACTGCCGCGCTGGTACGCTGGCTCACCTGCCAGACTACGGCCTGCCGGATATGACAAAAATCCTCCAGGGGATGCCCGGAACCGCCCATCAGCTGATCACCACACTGTCGGCCGTGTTGCTGAAATATGAGCCGCGCCTGAATCGAATTAACGTGGTGATGCAGGAACAGATTCAGGCCGGTGAGCTTCGCTACGCCATTGACGCGGAGCTGAAGGGGGTGGGGCTGGTGCGCTACGGCACGGAATTTATGCCCGAGGGTAGGGTATTAATCCGTCATCTGAAACAACAGCAATACCTCGATGCACGAGCCGCCATCTAGTTATTACTCAGGTTAAAACAGTTATGACAATAAATTCTGAACGCCAACTTAAAACCGGCGGGGATCCGCGCACGCTTGCGGATTACGCTGCCTTGCGCGAAGAAATGAACAAGCTCACCCATCCGGCACGCCCGGATGTGAACTGGCAACACGCGGAAACGCTCTGTCTGTCACTGTTCGGGCATAACGGTGTGGAGCTACAAACGGCTGCCTGGTATACGCTCGCCCGTACGCATCTGGCCGGATTGTACGGTATGAATGAGGGGCTTGCGGTACTTGCTGCACTGGTAGCCCGCCAGTGGGGAAACCTCTGGCCACAGCCTGTCCATGCGCGAATCGAAATCCTCAGTGCACTCAGCAAGCGCCTGCAACAGGTAGTACGAACGCTATCGCTGACGTACGCTGACTTAGGGCAGCTGTATCAGTCTGAAGAGCATCTGAGCGCTTTGGGGGACGTCTTGCAGCGTATGGAACTCAAGCATGCTACTCAGCTTGATGCTCTGCGCACGATGATGCAGAACGCAGCAGTGCGTCTGGAAAAGAGCGAAAATACGGACATGAGTCTGCACGGTGACGCATTGGGTGCTACGGAAATTCACCTCGTCGAACCGACTGAGCGTAGTAAATGGGTTTATGTGGTTGAGCCCGAGCCGGTGCTGAACGTTGGGGTGGTTAAAGAACCTCCGGTGTCGATGAAACCCTGGAAGCCATTTGCTGCAGGTATGTTGACCATGCTGGTGGCAGCCAGTGTCGTCGCAGGAGGATGGCAGATGTTGCATGCGCCAGATTCGGCACAAGCGCAGCTAGCCGCGGCTCTGGCTCCTCTACCTCAAGGGCTCTCTACAGGGCAATTAGAGGTGCTGCAACAAACGTCACCGTCACCGGAACCGGGGATTGGCAGGACACAACAGTTGTTAGCGCAGCTTTTACAGTTGAAACCAGACTGGGCAGTGAGCTTCGGCGACCGTCTGGTGCAGCAGGCGCTGACGCTGTGGCCGGAAGAGGCCAAACCCCTGGCGCAGCATTGGCAGAAACAGATGAGTATCGCTGCGCTAGCAGATTTAGATCTGAATGGCTGGCATCAGGGTATGGCGCAGTTGCAGCAATTGACGAACAAGCTGAACGCACTGGATGAACAGAAGGGGAAGTACATGACGGTGAGTGAACTGAAATCAGACGTGTTTGCCATGTCGCAGTCCTTCAGCCATACCGTTCCGCTTGAGGAGCAGCTTCGTCTGCTTTCCATTTTACCTGCCGGGCAACCCCTGTCAGCAGCGCAGCTAAACCAGACCGAACAGCATCTTCAGCAGTTGATTGTTAGCTACGCCCTGCTGAAGCACAAAAAAGAACAATAAGACTGGCGAAAAACACGGAGTTAACATGTCAGCAAGAGAGCGTTTTTTTAAGAAAGTGCAGCAGAATAACGTAAATAAACCGATTCATATTAATACGGCTGAAGCCGAAGTCAGGGCTTTTTGTCAGCGGATGGATGATCTTGCACAGCAAATTATTGTTTGGTTTGAGGGTTCTGGTATTGAAGTCCTGTTATCCCAAAAGCATATCACCGATTTGAGTACGGTCGGCTACAGCCTCAGTAGCAGTATATGTCGTTATGTCATCACGACTGTCATTCTGCGAAATGGAGATCGCAGCGTCAGCATTATGCCAGAACAGATCATCAGGGGATCAGAGAAGGGGTGTATGACAATGTGCATTAATGCCCCCGGGAGTATATCGGGGGAGAGGATATACCATTTAAGCATGGCGCCTGAAACAGGCTGGTATATTCGTCGCGGACATCAAAGTGTGAAAGAGAATGTTCTCATGACGGAGGACTATTTTTTCCAGTCAGTCGACTGTCTGGCCTGAACGTAAGCCAGCCTGGTGGGAGGTCACGGTAACGTAGTTGATATATATTAACTACGTTAACTTATTAAGCATGACTAAACAATGTTGCCCTACGGTACTCCTTCTTAAATAGGTAAGCGCTAATATTTAAGGGGGGGCGGTAACCAAACTACAAGCTGGATATTTACCGTATATCATGCTTTTTATCTGCCTTAAGCGAAACTGCTCAAATCAAACTGCAAAACAACAAACCAACGACGAACGTGAGGACAAAATACTGTGGCAATGCTATAAACCTTAGAGCCCACAAAAATATAAAGTCGTAGGAAAAACTATGCTAAGAAATATTAGTGTCAGAACCTTCATTGTCTATTTCCTTTTATGTGTGTTTTTGGTAAGTGATGGAGTTATAGCGCTATTTTCAGGGAGTTTTTCGCTTTTTATTGCAGTCATTATCGTACAATGTATCGCCTTAATTTTACTCTGGGCGTATATGACAAAATATCTTGTGACGCCGATCAATACTGTGAAAAAAAGTATTGAAGAGGTGACGTCAGGCAATCTCGGCGTGTCGATCCCTGAATTCGGCAACAACTGTGCGGGACGACTGATCCCGGGCATTAATAGTCTCTCCAGCAACATTGCAACGCTGGTCCGTGAGATCCGCGCCTCCTCGCAAACCGCGATGACCCTGTCAGATCAGCTTTCTTCACGCAGCGCGCAGCTTTCCGTTAAAACAGAACAGCAGTCAGCTTCGCTGGTGCAAACGGCAGCCAGCATGGAAGAGATGGCTGCAAGTACAAAAAATAATGCCGACAATACCCGTTTAGCCAGCGAACAGGCGAATATCGCGACGTTGCAGGCGCGTAAAGGCGGAGAGTTAATGGGGCAGGTCGCGAACAATATGCAATCAATTACCGACTGCGCCCAGCAAATGACAGAAATTATCTCGCTGATTGACGGTATCGCTTTTCAGACCAATATTCTGGCGCTTAACGCCGCCGTTGAAGCGGCAAGAGCGGGCGACCATGGAAAAGGATTTTCAGTGGTCGCTGGTGAGGTCAGAAGCCTGGCGCATCGTAGCGCCGAAGCGGCAAAAAATATTAAGTCATTGATTGAAGTCACCAGCCATAACGTGACGCAGGGCGTTAACGTAGTCTCTGAAGCTGAAAAAAACATGCACGACATCGTTACCGGCTCGGGCAACGTGAGCCGACTGATGGATGAAATTTCCGCCTCAACATCGGAACAAGAAAAAGGGATTTCACAAATCACGCTGGCATTGTCAGAGCTGGAACGCGTAACGCAGAGCAATGTGTCGATGGTTGAAGAACTGAACGGTTCGTCAGATGTGCTGCGCAATCAGGTGATTGAACTTCAGACACGAACACGTAATTTCCGTCTGAAGAACGAGTACCAGGCTGATAATGCGTTAATAAGCCGCGAATGGGTGGTGAATTCCTGAGCATATTCAGGATGATGCCTCACATAATTATTGCTTAACCCTCGACGAAAGCTAGACTGACACCGAAAGTGATAAATCGGTGGAGGCGCTGTGGAGAGCATTAAAGGGTCTGAAGTTAACGTACCTGACGCGGTTTTTGCATGGGTACTTGATGGGCACGGGGGCGCAAGGCCGCTTGAAGATCAGGATCACATCGACAACGAACACCCATGCTGGCTGCACCTCAACTACACGCACCCGGACAGCGCCGAGTGGCTCGCGTCCACGCCGCTATTGCCCAACAACGTTCGGGATGCGCTGGCGGGAGAAAGTCTCAGACCTCGCGTCAGCCGGATGGGTGAGGGGACGTTAATAACACTGCGTTGCATAAACGGCAGTACGGATGAGCGTCCGGATCAGCTGGTGGCAATGCGTGTCTATATGAATGAACGATTGATTGTTTCCACCCGTCAGCGAAAAGTGCTGGCGCTGGATGACGTCATTAACGATCTGAAAGAGGGCTCGGGGCCTACGAATTGCGGAAGCTGGCTGGTGGATGTATGTGATGCGCTGACCGATCATGCCAGCGAGTTTATTGAAGAACTCCACGATAAAATCATCGATCTGGAAGACAACCTGCTCGATCAGCAAATTCCCCCACGTGGTTTTCTGGCGTTGTTGCGAAAACAGCTTATTGTTATGCGCCGCTATATGACCCCGCAGCGCGACGTCTATGCGAGACTGGCCAGCGAACGCATGAGCTGGATGAATGACGATCAGCGTCGCAGAATGCAGGATATTGCTGACCGGCTGGGACGTGGTCTGGACGAAATTGATTCGTGTATCGCCAGAACGGCGGTCATGGCGGATGAGATAGCACAGGTAATGCAGGAGTCATTAGCCAGGAGAACCTATACCATGTCGCTGATGGCGATGGTTTTTTTGCCAAGTACGTTCTTAACCGGGTTGTTTGGCGTCAATCTTGGGGGGATCCCCGGCGGTGAATATCCCTATGGCTTCACCACGTTTTGCGTCATGTTAGTGGTTTTGATTGGGGGTGTTGCATGGTGGTTGCATCGTAGTAAATGGCTGTAAATTTACGCATTTTCTAATGCTGCGACTGCTTCAAAACGACATTTTAATTGAGCGAAGTCAATAAACTTAGACCATGTTAGGTGCAATATGACTCCCGCAGGTGAATGCAACGTCAAGCGATGGGCGTTGCGCTCCATATTGTCTTACTTCCTTTTTTTGAATTACTGCATAGCACAATTGATTCGTACGACGCCGACTTCATAGTCGGCTTTTTTTTGCCTCCTTTTTATCTGCGTCTACCCTTTAGGGGTAAGCACCCTAATCTGGAGGAAAAGATGAGTATGCTACTTGCCCTGCAACGCCTGAACACATGGCAGTCCGATCCGGTGCCCACCGATCCGACCCCAATTCCCGATCCCATCCCGCGTCCGCAGCCGATGCCGGATCCGCCACCGGACGAAGAACCGATTAAATTGTCGCATCGTTAGCGGAGATCTGCGAGGATACGCGCCATCTGACTGCAATCATTACCATGAGAGTATATTGTGACCGCTTTTTCCACGCTGAACGTTCTGCCTGAAGCCCAACTGACTAACCTGAATGAGTTGGGTTACCTCACTATGACCCCTGTCCAGGCCGCCGCGCTGCCAGCTATCCTTGAAGGCCGGGACGTGCGCGTGCAGGCGAAAACCGGTAGTGGAAAAACGGCTGCATTTGGACTCGGCCTGTTGCAGCATATTGATGCAACCCTATTTCAGACCCAGTCCCTGATACTCTGCCCGACGCGCGAGCTGGCCGACCAGGTCGCGGGTGAGCTGCGTCGTCTGGCGCGTTTTTTGCCCAACACTAAAATTTTAACGCTCTGCGGCGGACAACCGTTCGGTGCGCAGCGCGATTCCCTTCAACACGCGCCGCATATCATTGTGGCAACGCCGGGCCGTCTGCTCGATCACCTGCAAAAAGGCACCGTTTCACTCGATGCACTGCAAACGCTGGTGATGGATGAAGCTGACCGCATGCTGGATATGGGCTTCAGCGATGCGATTGACGAAGTGATCCGCTTTGCGCCCGCCACACGTCAGACGCTGCTTTTTTCTGCCACCTGGCCAGAGGCGATTGCGGCGATCAGCGGGCGCGTGCAGAAGAACCCGCTGACCATTGAAATCGATACTGTCGATGCATTGCCAGCGATTGAGCAGCAGTTCTTCGAGACGTCGCAGCAGGGCAAAATTCCACTGCTGCAAAAATTGCTTAGCCAACACCAGCCAGCGTCCTGCGTGGTGTTCTGTAATACCAAAAAAGATTGTCAGGCGGTGTGCGATGCCCTGAATGATGCCGGACAGAGCGCATTATCGCTGCATGGCGATCTGGAGCAGCGCGATCGCGATCAGACGCTGGTGCGTTTCGCTAACGGCAGCGCTCGCGTGCTGGTTGCAACGGATGTGGCGGCCCGTGGCCTGGATATTAAATCGCTTGAACTGGTGGTGAATTTCGAACTGGCATGGGATCCGGAAGTGCATATCCACCGTATCGGGCGTACCGCGCGTGCGGGTAACAGCGGTCTCGCGATCAGCTTCTGCGCGCCTGAAGAGGCGCAGCGCGCTAATATTCTTGCGGAAATGCTGCAACTGAAACTCAACTGGGTGAATGCCCCCGGTAATATCAGCATCGCTCCGCTGGCGGCGGAAATGGCCACCCTGTGCATCGACGGTGGAAAAAAAGCCAAAATGCGTCCCGGTGACGTTCTGGGGGCGTTAACAGGGGATATTGGTCTCGACGGGGCAGATATTGGCAAGATCACGGTCCATCCTGCACATGTCTACGTAGCAGTTCGCCAGTCGGTTGCGCATAAGGCCTGGAAACAGTTGCAGGGCGGGAAGATTAAAGGGAAAACCTGCCGCGTTCGGCTGCTGAAGTAAGGGAAAAAAGCGTCTCAGAAGCACTGTCTGAGACGCAGTCAGGTTATTTCACTTCCACCACGTTCAGGCGCAGTTCATCGAATTGCGCATCCTCTTCCTCTGGCTGCCAGCCAGCAGGCTGCATCGGGATCTCTTCGCGGTCAAACGCCAGATCCCCGCCATTCACTACCTCTGAACCGTGGTTAATCCCTTTGAAATCGAACAGTTCAACATCGGCGAGGTGCGAAGGCACCACGTTCTGCATGGCGCTGAACATGGTTTCGATGCGGCCCGGATAGCGTTTATCCCAGTCACGCAGCATGTCGCCAATGACCTGACGTTGCAGGTTCGGCTGTGAACCGCACAGATTGCACGGAATGATAGGGAAGGCTTTGGCCTGAGAGAAACGCTCAATGTCTTTCTCGCGGCAGTAGGCGAGTGGGCGGATCACGATGTGTTTGCCGTCGTCACTCATCAGCTTCGGTGGCATTCCCTTCATTTTGCCGCCGTAGAACATATTCAAAAACAGCGTTTGCAGAATGTCGTCCCGGTGATGACCCAGCGCAATCTTGGTGGCGCCCAGTTCGGTTGCGGTGCGGTACAGAATGCCGCGACGCAAACGTGAGCAAAGCGAGCAGGTCGTTTTGCCCTCAGGGATCTTCTCTTTTACAATGCCGTAGGTATTCTCTTCTACGATTTTGTACTCAACGCCCAGGTTCTCAAGGTACTCCGGCAGGATATGCTCCGGGAATCCTGGCTGTTTCTGATCGAGGTTAACCGCGACCAGGGAAAAGTTCACCGGTGCGCTTTGCTGTAGATTGCGCAGGATCTCCAGCATGGTGTAGCTGTCTTTACCGCCCGACAGGCAGACCATGATGCGATCGCCTTCTTCAATCATGTTGAAGTCTGCAATGGCTTCGCCCACGTTACGGCGCAGTCGCTTTTGCAGTTTATTCAGGTTGTACTGTTCTTTCTTGTTAATCTCTTGATTTTGTTGCATCTATTCGTTACTCAGATCTCAAATGGGGCACAGGGTGAGAAAACGATTTCAAAGCGTCAGCTTCGTGTTCATCTCTTCTATCCATGTAGCATAGATTTCATACACCATCTGCGCATTTACGTGCCCCATCTGGTTAGCGATAAAAGACGGGTTTGCGGCTACCGGTAAAAACCAGCATGCGAAAGTGTGTCGTGTATGGTACGGATTGCAGCGCCGAATGCCAGCACGATTTACAAATGAGCCCCTCAAAGAAGTTTGGTTAAGACTAACGGGTTGTCTACACTTACAGCTTACGCAGTAAAAACGGAGGTGAAAATGTCTGACCGTCCCGTTAATGGTGACCATCCTGATTATAATCCCAGCCCGGATAACCCGGAAAAGGATGGAAGAAAACCGAAAGATGATCCTGGCTCAGCGCCTGAATCAGGCGATAAAGATCCAGAGTAATGACCAGCCGCCTTTACGAAGGCGGTTTTAACACCCATTACGGCCTCGCTATGCGCAACGCTATACACGATATTCTGATACCCGCTCAGAACCCCCCTGTTTTGCCGGACGAGAAGGTGAGATAAAGCACCGATCTCATCCCCGCGTTCCAGCACGTTTTACAGTTCTCCTGCTACGCTTTTGAGGGGAACAAGGGAGCGCTTCTATGAAAAATAAAGACGAACAGACAGGATTAGTTGGGCTGGCGATTGGTGCCGCCGTTATCGGGCTGGTTTCAGCGCAGAAGATCATTAACCGTGAAAGTATTGTCGATGAGCTGGTGAGGCTCGGCAGGCAGAAGGGGGATGGTGTCGAAGATGAGGTCTTTTTGAAAGCGGCTGAGTTAGTGAGAAAAGGGGTATAAGCGATGGCTGAAATTCGTCATGCACAGTGTCATTGTGGGGCGGTGAAATTTACTGTTGAGCTGACGGACGGCCTGAATACCGCACGGCGATGTAGCTGCTCGTTTTGCAGGATGCGCGGGGCAGTAGTGGTTTCCGCGCCGTTGACGGGTATTAAGGTGACGCAGGGCGCGGACACGCTCACAGAGTACCGTTTCAACACCGGCACGGCGCGCCATTTCTTCTGCTCGGTTTGCGGTATTTATACGTTCCATCAACGACGTTCCAATCCCAATGAATATGGTGTGAATGTCGCCTGTCTGGAGAATGTTACGCCATTCGACTTCCCGGAAGTGGCGGTAATGGATGGAGTAAATCACCCAATGGATGGCGACAGCGGGGTAATTGGCTATCTCTCTTTTCGTAAAGAGCAGGCGAAACAGAGATAAAAAATTAGCCCGCAGATCGCTGCGGGCTAACGGGATTAGAACTGGTAAACCAGACCTAACGCTACGATGTCATCCGTACCGATGCCATTGTTTTTGTAGAATGAATCATCTTCATCCAGCAGGTTGATTTTATAATCAACATAGGTGGACATGTTTTTGTTGAAATAGTAGGTAGCACCGACGTCAGCGTATTTCACCAGGTCTTTATCGTCCTGACCATTGCCCAGATCTTTACCTTTGGACTGTAAATAGGAAACAGCCGGGCGCAGACCGAAATCGAACTGATATTGTGCGGTCACTTCAAAGTTCTGGGTTTTATTTGCAACCGCATCTGCATTGTCGCCGTACGGCGTCATATTACGGGTTTCGGAATACATTGCAGCCAGGTAAATGTTGTTGGCATCGTATTTGAGGCCTGCGGTCCATGCATCCGCAGTATCGCCGCCCGCAGTAGTGTAATTTACCTGATCGTTAGTACGGTCAGATGAAGCATATGCCGCGCCTGCGCTGAAGCCCATGCCGAAATCGTAGGTTGCGGAGATACCGTAACCGTCACCATTTTCATGACGTGTATCACGACCGTTGTTGGTCCCTTCATTGGTAGAGCAGAAATTCTCATCGCAGTTATTACCTTCATTATTACCCTGATACTGCACCGCGAAGTTCAGACCCTGCACCAGACCAAAGAAGTCGGTGTTACGGTAGGTCGCCACGCCGTTTGCACGACCGGTCATAAAGTTATCGGCATAAGTATAAGAGTCGCCACCAAATTCTGGCAGCATATCGGTCCAGCCTTCTACGTCGTACAGGACGCCATAGTTACGGCCGTAATCGAAGGATCCGTAGTCGCCTACCTTCACACCCGCGAAGGCCAGACGCGTCCAGGACTGATTGTCAGAGCCTTCGGTGTTGTTTGCCTGAATGTTGTATTCCCACTGCGCGTAACCGGTCATCATGTCGTTGATTTGGGTTTCACCTTTGAAACCCAGACGCATATAGGTTTGGTCGCCATCTTTTGACGCATCGTCAGAGAAATAATGCAGACCATCTACTTTGCCATACAGATCCAGTTTATTGCCGTCTTTATTATAAATTTCAGCTGCGTGAGCGGCTCCAGCCATTAACAAAGCGGGGATCATCAGTGCCAGTACTTTTCTTTGCATTTTGATTATTCCTTTGCAGTTATTTTTTTATTGCTTAGTGAACTTTCCGGGATGGAAAGCTGTCCCATGCTAAATCACACAGAGGGTTGATGAATAAAATATAATTGTTACGGGTTGAGTAAAATCTAAAGCAAATGATGCGTTTGAAATAACAATTGATGCCGTGAATTAATCGTTATAATCGATACAAAATAAAAATTATTAATTAAGTGGTAAAGAAGGTATTCTCCATGGCGTTATATGCCTTTAAGATTTTTTCATCCATAATTCACGTGAATATTGTTCAGAACGTTGAGGCAATTTTCACCGAACATTTGGATTAGCCCGGTGCACGTGCATCGGGCTTTTTTATGGCAAAAAAATGCCCGGGCAAGCCGGGCATAACGGTTATTCGCTGGTTGATTTTTCCGCTTTCCCCGCCAGCTGTGCAAGGAAGTCATAACGCTTCTGAAGATCCGCTGCCGCGTCCCTCCATAGCTGCTCTGCTACTTCTGGTTGTTGAGCGTTCAGCCTGCGGAAACGCTGCTCCTGAAGTAAGGTTTCGGCAAGGGCGTCTGAAGGCGGACGTGAATCCAGCGCCAGCGGTAATTTTCCTTCATCGGCACGGCGCGGGTCAAAGCGGTACAGCGGCCAGAAGCCGGTTGCGGTAAGCTGACGCATCTGGTCGTGGCTAAGCGCCAGATCGTAGCCATGCTCCTCACACGGGCTGTAGGCGATGATCAGCGACGGGCCAGGATACGCTTCCGCTTCCTGAATGGCTTTCACCGTCTGGTTAAGCTGCGCGCCCAGCGAAATCTGCGCGACGTAGACGTGTCCATACATCATCATGCTGACGCCCAAATCTTTACGCGCCTTTCGTTTGCCATGCTCACCAAATTTCGTGACCGCACCCAGTGGGGTTGCTTTCGAGGCCTGTCCGCCGGTGTTGGAATAACACTGAGTATCAAGCACCAGAATGTTAACGTTTTCGGTGAGGCTCAGGACGTGATCAAGACCACCGAAACCAATATCGTAGGCCCATCCGTCGCCACCGATCAGCCAGATAGATTTTTCAACCAGCGCGTCAGCATCGGTCAGCAGTTGTTCAGCCCCTTCAACACCCTGAAGCGCGTGGCGCAGTTCAGCAACCTGTGCGCGACGAACATCAGGCGTGGCCTCCGCATGCAGGGCGTCATTCAGCTCTGCCGGGATTTTATCGGCAAACTGTTCCAGCAGACGCATTACGCGGGCGCGGTGCTGATCGACCGTCAGGCGGAATCCCAGACCAAATTCTGCGTTATCCTCAAATAGCGAGTTTGCCCAAGCCGGGCCGCGGCCATACGCGTCGGTGGTATAAGGCGTAGACGGCAAGTTCCCCCCATAGATTGACGAGCAGCCCGTCGCGTTGGCAATCAGCATCCGGTCGCCGTAAAGCTGGGTAAGCAGTTTGATGTACGGCGTTTCACCGCATCCGGAACACGCCCCGGAGTACTCGAAGAGGGGGGTGATGAGCTGCGAGGTACGAATGTCAATGCGTTCCAGCTTGTTGCGATCGATTTCGGGCAGGTCGAGGAAGAAGTCATAATTCACTTTCTCTTCTTCAACATGTTCCAGACGCGACATCATATTAATGGCTTTGATTGAGGGATCCTGACGATCTTTCGCCGGGCACACCTCGACGCACAGGTTACAGCCGGTACAGTCCTCTGGTGCCACCTGAAGAACATATTTCTGGCCACGCATATCACGGGATTTTACATCCAGCGAGTGCAGACTTTCCGGTGCGTCCGTCATCGCTTCTGGCGACACCACTTTGGCGCGAATGGCCGAGTGCGGGCAGGCCGCCACGCAGTGGTTGCACTGGGTGCACAGCTCTTCTTTCCAGATAGGGATCGCTTCGGCAATGTTGCGTTTTTCCCAGCGGGTCGTGCCCATCGGCCAGGTGCCATCAGGCGGAAGCGCAGAGACGGGAAGAGTGTCGCCCAACCCGGCAAGCATCGCCGCCGTAACGGTTTTGACGAAATCCGGGGCAGCGTCAGACACCACTGGCGGCCGGTTCGGGCTGCTGGTATTGACCGGCTGCAACGGCACCTCGAACAGCGACTCGCGGGCCAGCGCCAGCGCCTGCCAGTTGCGCTCAACCAGCTCCTGACCTTTGCTGCTGTAGCTTTTGGCTATCGCCCCCTGGAGCTCCATTAGCGCGCTGTCGCCCGGCAGAATATTGGTCAGGTGGAAGAACGCCATCTGCATAACCGTATTGATACGCGCGGCCAGGCCGCACTCGCGGGCGATCTTCGCGGCGTTAATGACATACAGGCGCGCCTGTTTCTGGTTTAGCACCGCCTGGACTTCCTGGGGCAGTCGTGCCCAGACCTCATCGGCGCTATACGGGGTGTTGATCAGGAAAATACCGCCGGGCTTCAGGCGCTCGGCCATCTGGTATTTATCGATAAACTGGAGCTGATGACAGCCAACAAAATCCGCCTGAGAAATCAGGTATGCCGAGCGGATTGGATGTTCGCTGACGCGCAGGTGCGAGACGGTCAACCCGCCCGCTTTTTTGGAATCGTAAACGAAATACCCTTGCGCATACCACGGCGTGGAGTTACCGATAATTTTGATGTTGTTCTTGGTCGCCGAGACGCTGCCGTCGCTGCCCAGACCGTAGAACAGCGCTTCCAGTTTCGCATTCGAGGGCAGGGTGTTTTCCGGCAAAGGGAGAGAAAGGTTAGTCACGTCATCATAAATGCCGACCGTAAAGCGCGGCTTCGGTTTTGCCTCGCGCAGTTCAGCAAATACGGCCAGGACGCACTCCGGCCCGAACTCTTTGGAAGACAAACCATAACGCCCGCCAATGACGCGCGGCAGCGTTTCGCGTTCACCGTGATTAAACGCCTCAGCCAGAGCGGTCATTACATCAAGGTAAAGGGGTTCAGCCTGCGCGCCAGGCTCTTTGGTGCGGTCAAGTACCGCCACGGCACGCGCGCTTTCCGGCAGGGCTGCGAGCAGATGTTTCGCAGAGAATGGACGGTAGAGGCGAACTTTTAGTACGCCAACTTTTTCACCACGCGTAAGAAGCTCATCGACCACCTCTTCGCAGGTGCCGATGGCGGAGCCCATCAGGACGATTACGCGCTCGGCCTGCGGATGACCGTAATATTCAAATGGCTTATATGCGCGACCCGTCGCAGCGGCAAAATCGTCCATCGCCTGTTCGACGTGCTCATATACCGCGTTGTACCACGGGTTTGTCGCCTCGCGGGACTGGAAATAGGTATCCGGGTTGGCAGAGGTACCCCGGATCACCGGATGTTCCGGATTGAGGGCCCGAGCGCGATGGGCATCAATGTCAGCCTGCGGCAGCAGGTTCAGTATGGTGTCATCCGGCAGCGGAACGATTTTATTGATCTCGTGAGAGGTGCGAAAACCATCGAAGAAATGTATAAATGGCACTCGACTTTTCAGCGTGGCGATATGCGAAATCAGCGCGAAGTCCTGTGCTTCCTGCACGCTGCTGGCGCAGAGCATAGCGCAGCCGGTCTGACGCACGGCCATCACGTCTGAGTGGTCGCCAAAAATAGAGAGCGCGTGTGTGGCTACAGTACGTGCGGCGACGTGCAGGACAAAAGGCGTTAATTGTCCTGCCAGCTTGTAAAGCGTGGGGATCATCAACAGCAGCCCTTGAGACGAGGTGAACGAGGTCGACAGGGCACCGGTCTGCAACGCACCATGCACAGTGGCTATGGCGCCGGCTTCGGACTGCATCTCAACAACCCGCGGGACATCGCCCCAGACGTTTTTTACCCCATTACCAGCCCAGGCGTCAGCCTGTTCAGCCATCGTGGAGCTTGGGGTGATGGGGTAGATGGCGATAACTTCGCTGGTACGAAACGCAACAGACGCGACTGCACCATTGCCGTCAATAGTTTGCATAGGACAACACCCTTACATTGCGCAAAAAGAGGGGCCTGTAAAACGACGACAGACCCTGAATATTATCTGTGTATTTTAGCAAAGCTCAGGTTTTACGATTTTCGCTTTTGTGTCCTTGGGATGCGCTGTATCAATGACTGGATGGCTATTCGCGATAAAAAATTGCGAGAAATTGTTACCAGAGCGCATAAATACGCACATCCACTCTCGACGATGCGGCGCGTGATGCCTATTATGCATAGGTTTCGCTTTAACTATGGGGAGGAAGGTATGCGTTCTGCATTTTGGGTCGGATGTGCCGCGTTACTGTTGTCGGCATGCAGCAATGAACCTGTACAGCAGGCGACAGCGGCACACGTTACGCCAGGTATGCGAGCGGCTATGTCCAGTTCAGGCCAGGCCAACTGCGCAATGATCGGAGGGTCACTCTCCGTTGCCCGTCAGCTCGACGGCTCCGCTATCGGCATGTGCGCGTTGCCAAACGGCAAACGCTGTAGTGAGCAGTCGCTTGCCGTAGGATCGTGCGGGAGTTACTGAGTTATTCAACTCGCTTAAACATTAAAGACTTATTGGCTGTCGCCAGCGTTAACTGGTCTTCGGTCAGGTCTACCTGAGCGCCTGTGCGTAGCATATCGGCGAGGGTCTGATCCAGTTCATTAAGCTGCGGCTCGGTGCAGAGTTTCCGCGTCATTGCCAGCGTTTTGACCGTCAACTCTCCTTCGGACAATTTTCCCTGGCCGTTGAAGCCGTTGCACATTGTGCCGGAGACGGCAATGTTGTTAATCAGGCTGATACTGGGCTGCGCGCTGAACCGAATTTCAGGCTGCGTTTTCAGGCCCTTAACCGCTTTGCCATCAACGTTTTCCAGCACGAAACGGTGATTCTCTAACTGATCGGTCTGAACGGAGGCTTTACCGGGATTAACGCATCCAGCCAGTGCGAGGCTGATTAAACTTACTGCCGCGAGCTTTTTCATTTTTCTTCTCAAACTATCAATGCTGTAAATATTTTTTCAGTGTAACCATACCCTCCAGGGTGTTAATGGGGTTTATCTGAAAGTGCGAGATAAGGACCGGGCGGCAACGCACCCGGTGAATGAATTAGTGCGATTTAAACCCGGCTGCGGCCATCAGCATTTTAAAGAGCATACTTACGCAGGCCAGTGCCAGGACGCTGCCGCCCCAGATGATGGCAAGCCACATCAAACGTTTCCATACAGGTTGTTGCATCAGTGATAACCCTCCCCATGCTGTACTTTTCCGCGAAAAACGTAATAACTCCAGAAGGTGTAGACCAGAATCACAGGAATGATCAACAGTGCGCCCACCAGCATGAAGCCCTGGCTTTGGGCTGGCGCAGCGGCCTGCCAGAGGGTAATGTCCGGCGGGATGATATGCGGCCAGATGCTGATCCCAAGCCCGCTAAATCCAAGAAAAACCAGCCCTAACGTCATGATAAACGGCAGAGTATGGCTCGCAGGATCGTTCAGGCAGCGCCACTGGCACAGACTCAGGATCGCAACCAGCGCAGGAACGGGCAGCAGATAAAACAGATTCGGCAGCGTAAACCAGCGCGCAGCAATGGCTGGTTGGGCGAGAGGGGTCCATATACTGATTACCGCAATGAATACCAGAAGCAGGAGCAGAAGCACTTTCGATACCTGACGCATCCGCTGTTGCAGGGCATTTTCACTTTTCATTACCAGCCACGTTGATCCTAACAGCGCGTAAGCCACCACAAGACCCGCACCGCAGAAAAGATTGAACGCGGTAAACCAGTCAAACGGACCACCGCTGTAAGCGCGACCGGTGACGCTGAAACCGTGGATGACCGCGCCGACGGTGATGCCCTGGCTGAAGGCCGCCACAATTGACCCGCCAATAAAGGCCTTATCCCAGAACGGGCGGTGCGCCGGAGTCGCTTTGAAGCGAAATTCGAAGGCGACGCCACGAAATATAAGCCCGATCAGCATTATTGTCAGTGGAAGGGTTAGCGCGTCGATGATCACCGCATAGGCGAGAGGAAAGGCGCCAAACAGGGCCGCACCGCCAAGCACCAGCCAGGTTTCGTTGCCGTCCCAGACGGGAGCCACGCTGTTGACCATTACGTCGCGATCGTCCGCATTCGGCGTTACCGGAAACAGTATGCCTATCCCCAGATCAAAACCGTCCATCACGATATACATCAACGTGGCGAAAACGATAATCACGAACCAGATAATGGAAAGATCGATACCCATTACGGTTACTCCTTAAATTCAGTGGTGACGGCAGAAAGCGGACGAGCAGGGCGGCCATCGGATTCAGTCGCGAAGGATTCATAAGGCTGCGGCCCTTTTTTAATCAGACGCACCATATAGCTGTAACCCACGCCGAACACCGCGGTATAAACCACGAAGAAGGCCAGCAAGCTGATGCTCATGTGCAGATCGCCATGTGCGGAAACCGCATCCTTCGTACGCTGTAGCCCATAGACGACCCAGGGCTGGCGGCCGACCTCCGTTGTTACCCATCCGGCGAGGATCGCGATCAGCCCGGACGGCCCCATCAGCAGGGCAAACCACAGGAAGGAACGTGAGGTGTAGAGGCGCTGTTTGTAACGCAGCCAGACCGCCACCATGCCCAGGAAGAGCATCAACATCCCTAAACCGGCCATGATGCGGAAAGACCAAAAGACAATGGTGGCGTTCGGGCGATCGTCTTTTGGGAACTCCTTCAATGCCGGAACCTGTTTATCGAAACTGTGGGTCAGGATAAGGCTGCCGAGAGCGGGAATTTCAAGGCTAAAACGGGTCCGTTCCTGCTCCATATCCGGCCAGCCAAACAGCAGCAACGGAGTAGGCTCACCCGGGGGATTCTCCCAGTGGCCTTCAATGGCGGCTATTTTCGCGGGCTGGTGTTTTAAGGTATTAAGCCCGTGCATATCACCCAACAGTGCCTGAACAGGGGCTACGATCAACGTCATCCACAACGCCATGGAGAGCATGGTGCGAATGGCAGGCGTGTTGTTTCCGCGTAGCAAATGCCAGGCCGCGGAGGCTCCGACAAACAGTGCACTGCTGAGAAATGCCGCTATCGACATGTGCAGCAGGCGGTAAGGGAAGGAGGGGTTAAACACCACGGCAAACCAGTCCACCGGAACGACCTGACCGTTGATGATTTCATACCCTTGCGGTGTCTGCATCCAGCTGTTTGACGAGAGGATCCAGAACGTAGACATGAGGGTCCCCAGTGCCACCATGCAGGTCGAAAAGAAGTGCAGCCCCGGCCCGACCTTATTCCAGCCAAACAACATTACCCCGAGGAACCCCGCCTCAAGGAAGAACGCGGTGAGCACTTCATAGGTCAGCAGAGGGCCGGTAATGCTGCCCGCAAACTGCGAAAACCCGCTCCAGTTGGTGCCAAACTGATAAGCCATCACCAGGCCGGAGACCACGCCCATCCCAAAGTTGACGGCGAAGATCTTCGACCAGAAATGGTACAGCGAACGCCAGACGGGGTTTTTTGTTTTCAGCCACAGCCCTTCCAGCACGGCGAGATAGCTCGCCAGGCCAATGGTTATCGCCGGAAAAATAATATGAAAGGATACGGTAAAGGCGAACTGTATTCGCGCAAGATGAAACGCATCTGGACCAAACATGCACTGCCTCAATGTTAAACGGTGTGCTGTTATGATAAAGCGGGGGAAAATGAGATATCAGAAGCAGAAATTGATAATTTATATATAACAGTTGTGGGAAAAGGTGAACTTTATCTGGCTGATATAGCTAACAAGGAAGAATAAAAAATTTCTTTTTATGATTTTTACGCATTAAACAGCTTGCTTTGTCGCCAGCAACATGCGTTAATGGATTTCTGGTTTTGAATCCAAATAAATATCTGACGTAGTTTTATAAAGCAGTTCTCATCACGTTGTGCCTCTCCGCAGCCTCTCTTGGGTCTTTATCTACATTCCGATTAGTTTTGTATCGAACCAACTTTTGCCTGATCGGCTCATGAGTAATTTACGTTTTTACGTTTACAGGAGAATCCTATGACTTCTTATATCCATTTCCGCTGCCCATGCTGTCATGGCTCGCAGTACCGCACCTCAGCTTTTGATGTGTCTGACAAAAATCCGTTCGGCGCAAAATGCATTTTCTGCAAATCGTCGATGATCACGCTCGACCACCTGGCCGCAGCGCGTTCTGCTCAGAATCACATTACTGAGTACCGCAAGTAATCTACCGCGTTTCCCATAACAGTTAGCAAATTCTTCTCTTTTTCTCCTGCTGATATACACTGTCAGCAATAAGGAGAATCTGATGAAAAAATACCAGCGTCTGGCGCAACAAATTATCTCGCAGATTGAGCTTGGCGTATGGTTGCCGGGCGATAAGCTGCCTTCTCTGCGAGAGCAGGTGGCAAGCAGCGGCATGAGTTTCATGACCGTGGGCCACGCGTATCAGATGCTGGAAAGTCAGGGGCGCATTGTTGCCAGACCGCAGTCAGGCTATTACGTTGCCGCCCGTCCGACCACACACCAGCCAGCACCGCCCGCGCAGGTGATGCGCGATGAAGTAGTTGACATCAACACCTATATCTTCGACGTGCTACAGGCCAGCCGCGACCCCTCCGTTGTCCCTTTTGCCTCGGCATTTCCCGATCCGCGCCTATTCCCGCTTCAGCAACTCAACCGCTCGCTGGCTAATGTCAGTAAAACGGCCACGGCCATGAGTGTGATTGAAAACCTGCCGCCGGGTAACGTCGACTTACGTCATGCCATTGCCCGTCGCTACGCTCAGCAGGGGATGAATATCTCCCCGGACGAAATTGTGATCACCGCGGGCGCGCTCGAAGCACTCAACCTTAGTTTGCAGGCTGTCACTGAACCAGGTGACTGGGTTATCGTTGAAAACCCCTGTTTTTATGGCGCACTCCAGGCACTTGAACGTCTGAAACTGAAAGCGCTGTCGGTTGCTACTGACGTGCGTGAGGGCATCGATTTCAGTGCCCTTGAGCAGGCGTTAAATGATTATCCGGTGAAAGCCTGCTGGCTGATGACCAACAGTCAGAACCCGCTCGGCTTCACGCTGAGTGCAGAGAAGAAAGCTCAGCTGGTGGCCTTATTAACCCGGCATAACGTCACGCTGATTGAAGACGATGTTTACAGCGAACTCTACTTTGGCCGCGAAAAGCCGCTTCCGGCAAAGGCCTGGGATAAGCAGGATATGACGTTGCACTGCTCCTCATTCTCTAAGTGTCTGGTGGCCGGTTTCCGTATTGGCTGGGTGGCGGCGGGAAAACATGCGCGCCGTATTCAGCAGTTACAGCTGATGAGTACGTTATCCACCAGCTCCCCCATGCAGCTGGCGCTGGTGGATTACCTGGCGACCAAACGTTACGACGCCCACCTTCGTCGCCTGCGGCGCACGCTTGCTGAACGCAAACAGCAGGCCTGGCAATCGCTTTTGCGCCATATGCCTGCTGGCGTCAAAATCCATCATAACGACAGCGGCTACTTTTTATGGCTGGAACTGCCTGAACAGCTGGATGCGGGGCAGTTGAGTGAAAAGGCATTAATTCATCAAATCAGCATTGCGCCCGGCAAAATGTTTTCCACCTCCAATATCTGGACACCGTTTTTCCGTTTCAATACCTCATGGGGATGGGGCGAGCGGGAGGAGCAGGCGGTCGTCCAGCTGGCGGCGTTAATTCGCGAAATGATGCTGCCCCCAGTCACACCTTGATGAAAATTCCTGAAGCGACATGATGCGCGGTCTACCTTTAGTAAGGGAGTGCGGATTGGTGACGTGACGTTGTCACTCATCGACCCGCCAGAACGTGTGCTGACAGCGAAAACTATGTCGATTTCAACAGGACGATGCTATGCAAAATCAACTGCTGATTAATGGTGAACTGGTGACCGGCGAGGGTGAGAAGCAGGCGGTTTACAATCCTGCCACGGGTGAAGTATTGCTGGAGATTGCTGAAGCGTCGGCAGCACAGGTGGACGCTGCCGTCCAGGCTGCCGATCGCGCGTTCACTGAGTGGGGGCAAACGACGCCCAAAACGCGCGCCGAAAGTTTGTTGAAACTGGCTGATGTGATAGAAGCCAACGCTGACGCGTTCGCACAACTGGAGTCGCTAAATTGCGGGAAACCGCTGCACTGTGTCCAGGGAGATGAGATCCCGGCCGTGGTCGATGTGTTTCGCTTCTTTGCCGGGGCCGCCCGCTGCCTGAATGGGCTGGCTGCCGGAGAATACCTCGAAGGACATACCTCAATGATTCGCCGCGACCCGGTTGGCGTTGTCGTCTCTATCGCGCCCTGGAACTATCCTCTGATGATGGCGGCGTGGAAGCTGGCGCCCGCGCTGGCGGCGGGAAACTGTGTCGTCATCAAGCCGTCTGAAATCACCCCGTTGACGGCGCTGAAGCTGGCGGAACTGGCGAAAGATATCTTCCCGCCAGGCGTGCTCAACGTGCTGTTTGGTCGCGGCAAAACCGTAGGAGATCCGCTGACCGGTCACGAGAAAGTCCGTATGGTTTCTCTCACCGGCTCTATTGCTACCGGAGAACATATTATCGGGCATACCGCATCTTCAGTTAAACGTACCCATATGGAATTGGGCGGAAAAGCCCCGGTCATTGTCTTTGACGATGCAGATTTGGATGCCGTGGTTGAAGGCGTGCGTACGTTTGGTTTCTACAATGCTGGTCAGGATTGTACCGCAGCCTGTCGTATCTATGCCCAGAAGGGGATTTACTCCGCGCTGGTCGAAAAGCTGGGCGCAGCTGTTACCAGCCTGAAAATGGGCGCGCCGGACGATACATCAACGGAGCTGGGCCCGCTCAGCTCCGCCGCGCATCTTTCCCGCGTTTGTGCTGCCGTGGACGAAGCCAAAACCCTTGGACATATCCGCGTCGTCACCGGTGGCAGTAAAAAAGAGGGGGCAGGATATTACTTCCAGCCAACGCTGCTGGCCGGGGCGAAGCATGAAGATGCGATCGTCCAGCGCGAAGTGTTTGGCCCGGTGGTCAGCGTGACAGAATTTGAGGATGAAGCGCAGGTGCTGAACTGGGCTAACGATTCGCAATACGGCCTGGCCTCGTCCGTCTGGACAAAAGACGTCGGACGCGCCCATCGCCTCAGCGCACGGTTGCAGTATGGCTGCACCTGGGTCAATACCCATTTTATGCTGGTGAGCGAAATGCCGCACGGCGGGATGAAGTTATCCGGTTACGGAAAAGATATGTCGGTCTACGGACTTGAGGATTACACGGTAGTCCGACATGTCATGTTTAAACACTAAACCCTCATGCCCGGCGCAGTGCCGGGCGATTCAGCTTACCAGCCACATACCTCGTGTTCATTTTCCGTATCGTAGGCGCGAACGGTGTTCACCAGATCCTTCACGACATCTGCCGCGACGTCCGGGATCAACAGCTCCATTGGCGCTTCTGTTTCATAATCCACCGATACGCCGTTGCTGTTGTTGGTGACGGTCACGGTATAGGTAGCCTTACCCATTATTTACTCCTTATGCGTGTTGACCACTTTACCGATGCCCGCACCGCTGAGCGTGACGGCAGGATCCGCGAAAAAGTCGATATTAAAATAGGTGTCGTCGGTCAGTAGCTCAATGCGGTGCCATTTTTGTGGTGGGGAGATGCCAAAAGAACCGGCCTCAATGACCACTTCCAGATCGGGCTCGGTGGCGTCGCCATCGGCAAAGCCAAAGTAACGCACCGCACCCTGCATGACGGACAACCGACCGTACACGCCGGCTTTGGTGTTGTGATGGGTAAAAAGCGCTTTTGGGGCGCTCTCTTTATTCCAGAACGGCGTCGAGCGGGTATGAACAAAGTTTTCAGGAATACGTAACATAATAGTTTCCTTCATGTTGTCGGACGCTTAAAGGGACTTAAGCACCTCAGGTTCAACAAAGAATTCAATATTGAACAAGGTATCGTCGGTCATCACCTCAATGTGGTGCCATCTCTCTGGCGGGAAAACGCCAAAACGACCCGCTTCAATGACGAGCTCGCTGTCAGGCTCAGGTGTAAATTCATCAGCATAGCCCAGATAACGCACCGCGCCGCGCATCACCGACAGGCGAGGGTAAACGCCCGGCTGCGTGCCCGTATCAAGGTGACGTTTAAAAATGCCGGCGGGGGCCGTTTCTTTGTTCCAGAAAGGCGTGGAACGGGTGTGAATGCAACTCTGCGGAATGCGTAGCATGTTTCCTCCCTTAAAAGCCTGCTGTTATTAGACTGCTTTCTGAGGGGATGGATTTATCAAAAAGTGCATTTAATTTGCATGTTATCAATAATAACCGTTTTGCTTTACCCGGCGTTGTTACACAAGGTACTCAGTTGTTATTATCATTAATAATTAAGTGGTTATTGTGTAACGAAAAAACTTGATCTGTGTCAACATATGACGCATATTGCGTGCGGTTATTTTTCGGCTCAGGTAAACAGAATGACGTTGTATCAAAAGATGTTGGTTTTCTACGCAATCATGGCCTCCATCTGCGCATTAATTACCTGGTTCCTGTCTAAAGATCGTAAACGTATTCGCCTGTTGAGCGCATTCCTGGTGGGATCTACCTGGCCGATGAGCTTTCCTGTTGCCCTGTTAATCTCTCTTTTCTGAAGCACGCTTCAAGAATCGGCATCCAGACATAGCATTCCATACATTGAGGCTGTATAAATATACAGTCCGTCATACATGGAGTGCTTATGAACAGTTTCTATTCACAGCAAGCAGGCTGCACGGTGCGCTGGCAGGATCTTCCCGGTTTCGGTGACCCGGTTGTGTTTATCCACGGGTTGGGCTGTGCATCGTCGTATGAATATCCTCGTATTGTCTGTGATACCCGTTTCGGGGGGCGCAGAGCCATTCTGATCGATCTCCCCGGTAGCGGTTACAGTGACAAACCTGACAACTACCGTTATCGCACAAGTGAACAGGCGCAGGTGGTGGTTGAACTGTTAGACCATCTCGGCCTGAATAGTCTTTGGCTCTATGGTCATAGCATGGGGGGGAGTATCGCGATCGAAACGGCAACGCTGCTAAAGTCACGCGTTAAAGGCCTGATAGTGTCTGAACCCAATTTTCATGCGGGTGGCGGGATGTTCAGCCGGGCAATTGCGGCCCAAACGGAACAACATTTTCTGGAACAGGGCTATGATGACATGCTGCGGGCGGAAACGACGGCGTGGTCTGGAAGCCTTCAAAGCAATGCCCCCTGGGCCGTCTGGCGCGGCGCAACGAGCCTGGTCAAGGGCGTTAAACCCGACTGGGAACACCTGTTTTTGTCATTGAGCTGCCCGGTCATGTTAGTTTTTGGTGAGTGGTCCCTGCCTGATGAAGATTTTAATCGCCTGCAACAAAACGGCGTTGCTGTAAAAATTATCCCTGATGCGGGCCATTCAATGTCCTGGGAAAACCCGTCAGCGTTGGCTCAGGCTTTGTCTGGCTTCATAAACGGATCATGAAGGGGTAGCCCGCATTGCTGCGGGCTGCAATGATTAAGACAGCAAGGCAGACAAGGCTTTCCGCGCATCAGGCTTAATGTCATACGGGCACTGATAATCCACATTCTCAATCGCGCGGGTGTAGAGCGCAACCAGCCAGTCATAAACATAGGCTGTCGCCGCATGAACAGGCTGCTCGCCAAGTCGGGTAAGACGGGGTGAAGCGTTGCTCACAACTGGCGTCACAAAAATTGGCTGACCTTTGCGGATCCGGCTTGCAGGCCGTTCAGAAACGGGCGTCAGTTCATAGCCAAGCCAGCTAATGAAATTGCCTGTCGCGGCATGCAGCTGCGCAGCACTGCTTTTATCTGTTTCTGCAATGCGTTGCAGTTGCAGCGGCAGATCCAGCCGGTAGCTGGTAACGATCAGCACATCCGCAATCTGCTGCAATACCTCTGGGTCCAGGCCCAGACGGGCGGCGGCCGCGTCGTTGCGACTCCACTGACGAAGATGGTTAACCCACACGTTATGGGCCAGTCGCGCCTTGTCTTTGGTCTGCAACGCGCCTGGATATTCCGGCGTCTCTTCCGCAAACAGATCGATAACGTCGTTAAACAGGCCGTTGACCTTTTCCTCACGGGGCTGGTGAACCGTCAGCAGCGTCTCAAACGCGTTTAACGGCGGCAGAAGCCCCTCAAGCAGTTCACCATGACGAGCGGCGCTGCCTTGCAGCGTTCGGACCATTTTTTCGGCCTCTGCCCGCCCTGCGCCTGGCTCCTGAGTGAGTGGGGCGACGTATGCGCGCATCAGCGTCGAAAGAGACTGTTGCAACAGCCTTTTCAGCGCGTGGAGACGCTTCTGGCGCTGTGCTGGAAGGGTAGCCTGCGACAGCCATTCAATTACCCGCTGCATGCTGTGGGTTTCGAGCGCCTGGAGCGTGCCCCAGCGCAGACCCGGCTGGCCCAGCAACTGTTGCACCGCTTCGTCCAGATTCTGCTTTGTGGTAAACCGCGCATCGTGAGGGGTAATGGCCCAGACCAGGCCCGGCAACGCGGACTCTTCCACCGGCTGCGTCTCTTTGACCCAGTTTTGCAGGAGCCTGGCCGTTTTTGCCGTCTGCTGGTGGTGGGCCGTCGCATTGCAGATAACCAGGACATCAGGCTGTATGTGCTGACGATAATGCTCCAGCAACCACAGGCATTTTGCCTGCGTCATCAGCGGCGTGTTTTCCTCAGAAATGGCCGGAATATCAATAATATCTACGTTATCCAGAACGCAGTTTTCAACGGGCAGCACCACTTCGCGGGTCAGGCAGGCCAGCACATCGACGGGCAGGCTAATGGCATTAAGCAACTCGCCGTTATTTACCGGATGAAGCAATGTTTCCTGCGCTTCCGGCACGGTAAAGGCCCCGTGAGTAAGGAAACCTTCACACGGCAGACCAAAACTGTCCACCAGCAGACTCAACGGCGCCGCAAGCGCGCTGGCATGGCTGGTTTGATGCAGCACCTGGGCGAGTTTAAGCCACTGCTGGGTTAACTCCTGCTGCTCACCCCACAGCAGAGACCAGACGCTGGCGCGGGTGCTGAGATCAAGCGACGGAACCAGCAGGGCAAACTGGTGCCACAGGGCATCATCAATATGCTGCTTAGCGCCGGGTACTACGGTTTGCCAGAACCGGGCAACGGTCGCGACTTCCTGCGCCGTTATTCCCGGCACGCTGTGCGGCTGACGCAGCGTACGCCACTTCTCAAGCCGGGCTTCAATCACCGATTTATCCACCGCACGGATCTGCGGATCCAACGTGGTGCGGGCGATAAACAGCTGTACCAGCTCGGCCTCCGTTACCAGGCTCAGGCGCAGGGGAAACGCGTCGTCTGCGACCTCGCTGGTCGCTCTGGTGAAACGCACGGCCATATTGGTCGGCGCATGCCCGGGGTTAATATGCGAGAAGTAATCAAACGTGCGTTGACCCGGCGTAACGTTCAGCCGTTCGTCGCCGCTGCCGCACAGGGAGGCCAGCAGATGCGCTTTCGCGGCCTGCGAGTGGCCGTATAAGCCGATGCTGCCCTGGCAGACAAGGGCACGTTCGAGGGCCTCTTCACGCGCGCGCGCGGCGTTAAGGCGGGCAAGCAGGGCGTCGGCTTCGTTATCCAGCATCGGGGCGTGCTGTCGCGTCTCGTTGATCCACCCGATTAAGGCCTGAGTGGTGGCAGTCGTCGCAGTCATTTAAGGTATACGCTCCCGCTGTCGATCCAGTAGTGGCTGCCGCTGTGTCGGCGATCGGCCAGAGTATTCAGTTTAAAGGTCAGGGCGTCCGGCGGCACTGGCGTGCCGTCCTGTAGCCAGGCATCACTCAGCTCGAAAGATTCCGGGCCCTCCTGCTTACTGCCGCCACACAGCTTCAGGCGCACGTTCAGTACGCCGTCGCCCGCAATGGCTTTCGCCAGCTCGGCAGAGTTGATGCTCAGGGTATAGAGCGGCGTCGCGGGCCAGCGGGCATTGGCCAGTTGCCGGAAGCCGAGCGTAACGTTGCCGCGCAGCGGGAAGTGCAGACGGGCGTCCAGTTTCGCGCCGGGTTTATCGAGGTCGATATCGTGATACCAGACGTTCTCGTCCCGCAGGGTATTGATGGTGTTATCCAGCACGCCCAGATAGCGCACCGTAGAGTACGCGCCGATATCTGCTGCTTTAAAGTTAAAGCGCGGCAGACGAAGATCCAGCGCCAGACTGCAGAGCATCGCACCCACGGCGGCGGTGGATTTCGGGTTGCCGATCCGTCCCTGCTGGCTGAACGGATACCATTCATGAACCTGGTATTTATCCAGCCAGACGATGCGGTTGACGGGCACCGGTTGCAGGTGGCGAATCAAGGCCTGAACGCCTGGCAGACAGCCTGGCCGTCCCGTGATCAGCAGAATATCGCAGCTGTAGTGAGAGATCGCCTCACATACCGCATGCAGCGGGGCGGCAAGCGTGAACTGACCCGCCAGCATCGCGTCCTGCATCTCGCGGAAACTGACGTGCAGCGGGACGCTGAACAGATCAAAGTGTTCTGAGCCGGCAGGCAACGCATGGTCGATCGCCTGCTGGAGATAGTTCATCACGTTGCGGGTCGGTTTTTGCGCAAGCAGATCGCCAAAGGTGGCATGCAGCCCGGCCAGCGGATCGTCAACATCGCTCGATTCCCACGCCGCCAGGATCGCGTGACCGATCGGCATAAAGAGCTGAAGTGCCGTCTGCTGGCGCAGGACCGCCTGGGTATCGATCCGCCCGGAGTCACCGAACAGGGATGCCATCAGCTGGGAGGCATCGGCTATGCCGGATTTCTGAAGCTGGGTTTGCAGTGCGGGCAAAACGTAGCGCTGGATCACATCCAGCAGCGTGTCGTCGCCAGCGACCTTGAACCCTTCGCGGAACAGCAGTTGCGGGGTGATTTTGACGTTATTACCGGTACCATCGTCTAGCTGATAGTGCGTGATGGCCATATCCGTCGTGCCGCCGCCGATATCAATCGAGGCCACGCGCAGAGCGCGCCCCGGCTGGACGCCAGGCTCAGGCGCGCGATCCGGACGGGCAAGGGAGGCGAAAAAGGCCTCGGTCTGGCCACCGAAGTGGGAAATGGCTTCGTTATACAGCCACACCAGCTGGCCGCAGCTGGCCTCGTCCCACTCCATCTGGATCTCAGGGACCGGCACCACGCTTTTTTCCTGCTGTTTACGGCTGGCAAAATCTTCATCCTGCGGGTGCCAGCCCATCGCTTTCCAGACGATGGCGATGGCTTCGAACATGCGGCGCCGGAAAATCTCGCGCTCCTGTTTCGGCATCGCCGAAGGCAGGGTGAGGATCAGCGTCCGCAGCTGGCGGGGAGAGGCCGGGAAGCCGAGCCGCAAGCGGGTGGCTACGCTGTTAATCTGGCCAAGCGCCTGAGCCAGCAGCTCGCAGAGCATGTGCGTCATCAGGGTGCTGCGGCTGTACTGCGGAGAGAACACCGGCAGACGCTCATCCTGCGGCAGCGTAAAGAGTGGTTCCCCGTCGTCGTTCATCAGGTTCATCAGCGGAAACGCAGTTGCCAGCGGTTCGCGCTGGGTTTTGCTGTTCATCTGGCTAAAGCGCCAGTCCTGCACCACCGGCGTCTCGTCCCACAGATAGCGACGCGGGCTGGAAATTCCACTGTTGCCTTCCGTGCCCAGACGCTGCATTGCCAGCTTACGCGCTTCATCACCCACGCGGACAATGGACGGCCAGACGAATGCATCCTCCCGGCCGCTTTCCACCGAGAAGTGCTGCTTGCCAAAACGCGCTTCGGAAAATTCAAGACGGCTGGTAAACAGCGGCTCATTCAGGAACTGTGGCTCACTCAGAGATCGTACCTGAAGTTCAGCCGTCTGGCGCAGGCCGTCGTTGGCATCACCATGATCTTCAATAATCACGCCGCAGGTGTGGGTGTTGCCTACGTCAAGGATCAAATCGACAGGAATAGCAGGGGTGCTCAGGGTATGGGTGACAAACTTCACTTCCGGCACGGTGAGTTGTTCACCGAGCATGGAGAGCAGGTTGAGCCAGTGCGCCTGATATTCAAAGCTGCGCATGGCCTGATGCAGCTCGCGCTCGGCGCGTTTTTCAACACCGTCAGCATATTGTGTGAAGGCTTCACGCAGCCAGCCGTCAATCCAGGTCTGGTCGAGGAAACTCTCAACCTCACTGTCGCGCCAGGCGAGGGCGAAACGCGTGCCGTTAAGAATGTCGTTTTCAACCGGCGACAGGGCAGACGTCGCATGCTCAGCAATCTGGCTGTCGAGCGCGACGGTGACCCGGTGCGTATTGCCAGCCGCGTCGGGCGTGGACAACTTCCGTACCTGGACGCGCGACCAGTTATCCGGGCCATCAACAAACGTCCGCGGCGGGTTAAAGCGCAGGAAAGGGAGCGGCAGCCATACACCGTCCAGCACGGTCAGGGAGTCATGCAGTGGAATGGTGCTTTCAGGCTTGACCACTTCCGGCTTCCCGCCATCGGTGGCAGGCAGCGTGTACCGGCCGTTGACCAGGTCAAAATCCAGGCGCAGCAGCGGGCCATTTGCCGTTTTACGCACGAAACGCCCGTTGCTGGCGGTGTCCTGCGGAGTCAGGCCAAAATCGAGAAACTGTACGCCGCTGTTAGCAATCAACGTCACGCTCTGTTTATAGTCGCAAAGATTAACCAGCATAGGATCAGACACCTGCTTTCTTGAACGTCAGAGTAACGACGGTGTTGGCATCGTAACGCGCGGTGCATTCCGCCACGTCGCTGGCACCTGCCTTACAGGTCACTTCCGGCATCGGATAGCGTGAACCGTCGGTGCAACGAGCGTTTCCGCGCGTTTTGATCAACAGCTCGCCGTTGCTGTGTAATCCGGAAAAGACGTCTACCCGGCAGACAATGTTGTCGCCATGCACGACCCGGGCGAAACCTTTATTGTTCTGGATCTGGTAGCGCAGAGACGGCGGTTTGCCGGTGAGCGGATCCTGCACATCGAGAAACGCGCGCCAGGTGCCGTTCAGGAAGCGCGTTAACCCCGCTTTGACCTGGTTTGCCTCCATCACCATCGCATCTTTCGGGATAGCGGTAATGACCACCGGTTCGGCTGCCGGGGCAGGCGTCTTCACCTTCGGCTCTACCACTTCTGCCTGGTGCAGCGGGAGTTTCAGCTCAAGCGGCTCAACCGTCTTCACGGGGGCCGGAGCAATGGCGACATGTGCTGGCGCTGCGGTCGGAGCCTGTTTTGGCCAGAGCAGCGGCGTGGCAATGGCTGCAATAATGACGGCGGCAACCGGCAGCAACCACAGGGGGGAGCGACGTTTTTTCTGCACCACCGCTGGTGCGGGCTCTGACGGCACGGTGTTCATGCGCACCGGCTCTGGCGTATACAGCTCATCTTCGGTGATACGCACGGTAGCTACAGGCGTGATAAGCGGCGCGTCGGCCTGCTCGAAGGTCACCACCGGGGCCGGTTCTGGCTCAGGCTCAGGTTCAGGTTCGTTAATCATCACGGGTTCAGGTTCAGGGACCAACGATTCGCGCAGGCAGTCCAGCACGTCGTCGCGCGCGTTTTCGTTAAGATTGACGAAACCCCAGAAGCAGATCACCGGTTTGCCATCCACCAGGAAAACAAAGTTTTCACCGGGAAACTGGAAAGCTTTAGAGAGCAGAGATCCAAACAGTTGCTGCGCCGTTTTCGGTGACTGAAGGCATTTTTTACTCAGCGACTCCATGCTGGCGAGCGTGTTTTCCAGATAGCGCAGGGCGCGAAAACGATCGTCTTCATCCGCCGCCTTCCAGCTGGAGACGGTTCCCTCAACCGGGGAGTACCAGTCAACGCGATCGCCGCCGTCATTGACCTGTGGAATGGCCAGGCAATCGACGATAGCCTGCTGTTTGCGCAACCGAAGCGCTTCGCGGATTTGCAGCGCTGATTCAAAAACGGCCTGTCCGCCGCCGCCAACGGCCTGAAAATCATCCAGATTACCGCTGCGTAAAAGTGTTTTTGCCACGATTTGGTCCTGTAGACTTCTTCACGCCATTACTTTAGCGAATCAGGTAAGCAAGCAAACGGCGGAGGAGACGACAAAAGGGACGATTTCTTGCGGCATTGATCGTAACGGTTGTGCTTGACGAATAATGGACCTTAAGGCAAATCGGTTTCTGCGGGCTGATGCTAAAACCAGCGAAATGTACGGCTTTAGAATAACCTGATAGTGATTCGTTATTTGTCAGGCCAAAACGTCTGTGCTGTTATTACTGTTCACTATAATAAAACCGAAAGGGTAATAACCATGTTTACAGGGAAAACCGTGCTCGCCCTCGCGCTGAGCGCGCTGCTACCGGCAAGCGCCGCATGGGCGGCAAACAAAGACACCATTATCTACTGCTCTGAGGCGTCGCCGGAGTCGTTTAACCCGCAGATCGCCAGCTCTGGCCCCTCGTTTGTTGCCAGCTCGCAAACGCTCTATAACCGTCTGATTAACTTCGACCCGGTAAAAAACACGCCGGTGCCTTCTCTTGCGGAGTCGTGGACCATTTCGCCAGACGGCAAAACATACACGTTTACCCTGCGTAAAGGGGTGAAATTCAACAGCAATAAATACTTCAAACCGACCCGTGATTTTAACGCTGATGACGTTATTTTCTCCGTTATGCGTCAGAAAGACCCTAAGCATCCCTATCACAATGTTTCCCAGGGTAATTACGAATACTTTAATGACGTGGGCCTCGACAAGCTCATTCAGGATGTGAAAAAGATCGACGATTATCACATTCAGTTCACGCTGAGCGAACCCAACGCGGCTTTCCTGGCCGACTGGGGAATGGACTTCGCCTCGATCCTCTCTGCCGAGTACGCGGACGCGATGCTGAAAAAGGGCACGCCTGAAAATGTGGACACCTGGCCAATCGGCACCGGGCCGTATGTGCTTCAGCAGTACAAGGTGGATTCGCTTATCCGCTACGTCGCCAACCCGAACTACTGGGAGGGAGAGGTGCCGACCAAACACCTGATCTTCTCCATCACGCCAAACGTTGAGACGCGTCTGGCTAAGCTGCAAACGAACGAGTGTCAGATCATTCCTGCGCCGTCGCCGGTGCAGTTTGAAGCGATCAAGAAAAACAAAGACCTGACCCTGCACTCGGTGGATGCGCTGAACGTGGGGTACCTGGCGTTCAACACGGAGAAAAAACCGTTTGATAACGTGCTGGTGCGCCAGGCTCTGAATTACGCAACGGACAAAAAGGCCATTGTTAACGCGGTCTTTATGGGGTCTGGTACGGTCGCTAAATCGCCGATCCCGCCGAACATGCTCGGCTTTAACAAAGACCTGAAGGATTACGGCTACGATCCGGAAAAAGCGAAAGCGCTGCTGAAGCAGGCGGGTCTGGATAAGGGCGCGGAAGTGACCCTCTGGTCCATGCCGGTTCAGCGTCCGTACAACCCGAACTCGCGACGCATTGCGGAGATGATCCAGGCTGACTGGGCGAAAGTGGGCGTGAAGGCGAAAATCGTCTCATACGAGTGGGGGGAGTATCTCTCCGGCATGCGTAAAGGCGAGCATGATTCCGCGCTGTTCGGCTGGATGTCTGATAACGGCGATCCGGACAACTTCGCCGATGTGCTGCTGGGTTGTAACAGCATCAAAACCGGATCTAACGCCGCGCGCTGGTGTGATAAGGGGTATGATGAGCTGGTGCAAAAGGCCAAACTGACCAGCAACCCGGACGAACGTGCGAAGCTGTATGGCCAGGCACAGGAGATTTTCTACCAGCAGGCACCGTGGATTGCGTTAGCTAACGGCAAAACGTTCTACGCGACCCGCAGCAATGTGACCGGGTACAGCGTAAGCCTGATGGGCAGCGATTTCTCGAAAGCGAAGCTGAACTGATCGTATTTTGCCGGGTGGCGGCTATGCCTTACCCGGCCTCGGGTGTCAAATGTAGGCCCGGTAAGCGTAGCGCCACCGGGCACGTGAAAAGGAGTGACAATGTCACATTTAAATGATGTTATCGCCCGCGTCGATGCCACCATCGAAGAGAGCGTAATTACTCACATGAACGAACTGCTGATCGAATTAAGCGATGATGCAGAGCTCAGCCGTGAAGATCGCTATACCCAGCAGCAGCGCCTGCGCACCGCGATTGCGCATCATGGTAAGCAGCATAAAGAAGAGGCGGAGGCACGCCATGCCCACCTTACGCAGGGTGGGACTATTCTGTAAGGGTTAAAACTGGCGCCGCGCCACCAGCCAGGCGCCGACCACCAGCATCACTGCGCCGCAGACCGGGCCAACCAGCGCGCGCAGGGGAACGCCGTTGCTCTTGAGGATGTCCATCACCAGGCCGCCAATCAGCTGGCTTGCCACCAGGACGGCAATGGTCGTTGCCGCGCCCACATTCTGATAGCCGCTAATACTGGCAAAGACAAAAAAAGACCCCAGCAGGCCGGGGATCAACGTCCACCAGCGCACCGTTGACGCCAGTTCGTTAAACCCCGCCAGGCCATTTTTCACCAGCAAAATGCTGACAAACAGCACAATCCCCACCAGCGAGTTCAGCAGCATGGCGATAAGAATGGTGGAGGAAGATTGCGTAATGCGCACCATCAGGGTGTTTTGCACCACCAGCCCAATCCCGGCGGCTACCAGAAACGCTAACGTCAACGATTGATTCATGGCAGAGCATCCGGATCGCTGCGCTCATCAAGCTGGAGCTGCATAAAGGTTAAGTCCAGCCAGCGACCGAATTTGGTTCCCACCTGCGGCATATTGCCGGTGGTAATAAAGCCCAGGGTTTCGTGCAGATGAATTGACGCCTGGTTCTGCGCCTCAATACCGGCAACCATCACGTGTTTACCGATCTGGCGGGCTTCCTTGATTAACTCCGTCATTAGCAGCCGGCCAATGCCTTTGCCCTGATGTTCGGGATGAACGTACACCGAGTGCTCCACCGTGTGGCGAAATCCGTCGAACGCTCTCCAATCGCCAAATGAGGCGTATCCCGTCACCACTCCGTCTTCTTCACTGACCAGCACTGGATAACCCGACAGAGTACGCGCCTCAAACCATGCGATACGGTTATCGATGTCGACAGTTTTATCATTCCAGATGGCGGCGGTGTGCAGCACCGCATGGTTATAAATTTCACCGATAGCGGCACAATCTTCTTTGCAGGCATGACGAACAATCATGGGTAACCTCTGGCTGTGTTGTTCACTATAGTAGTACGATTTACTCACAATATTACACAGTTCTTATATTGCATCGCTACGACAAAATCCCTATTTTTTTGTCACAAAACTGCCCCGAAAAACCATCCGTACACTATAGTATGACGTCATGAATACAATGACAGACAATATGAATCAACGCATTAGCGCCCGCATACGCCTTGAACGCGAGTCGCGGGGCTGGTCATTAAGCGAACTGGCCGAACGGGCAGGTATCTCACGCGCCATGATCCATAAGATTGAACGGGGTGACAGTAGCCCAACGGCGACGCTGCTTGCGCGGTTATCCGGTGCCTTCGGTATTAGCATGTCTACGCTTATTGCGCGCGCGGAAATGCAGGAGGGCAAACTGTTACGTCTGGCGAACCAGCCCGTCTGGCGCGATCCGCAAACCCACTATTTGCGTCGCCATGTGTCGCCGCGCAGCGATATGCCTATCGACCTCGTCCAGGTGGAGCTACCCGCAGGCAGCGATGTGCCGATGCCCGCCTCCTCTTATGCGCTGGCACGACAGCTGATTTGGTTGCAGGCAGGTGAACTGGTCTTTCTGGAGGGGGATACTCGCCATGAAATGAAGGCCGGAGATTGTCTGGAACTCGGGCCGCCAAACGACTGCCGGTTTATCAACGAAACGGATGAATCGTGCCTTTATCTGGTCGTGCGGCTTAATCAGTCCGGCTCATAATGCACAGGCGATCCGCAGGATAACGTGCCAGACTTGAATGACATTTTCAGCAGTAAGGAGCGATGAATGAGTCAATCTACTACGCAAAACCGACGCTGGGTACTGGCTTCCCGTCCACACGGCGCGCCGGTTGCCGATAATTTCCGCCTGGAAGAGCAGCCGATCCCCGCGCCCGCAGAGGGGCAGGTGTTATTACGCACCGTATGGCTCTCGCTTGATCCGTACATGCGAGGCCGTATGAGCGATGCGCCATCCTATTCACCTCCGGTCGAGATTGGCGCGGTGATGGTGGGCGGCACGGTAAGCCGCGTCGAGACCTCCCGTCATCCGGATTATAAAGAGGGTGAATGGGTTCTGGGTTACAGCGGCTGGCAGGAGTATGAACTATCCGACGGGCAGGGGCTGGTGAAGCTGGGTGAAAACCCGTCGCATCCTTCATGGGCACTCGGCGTGCTAGGGATGCCGGGCTTCACCGCGTATATGGGGCTGCTCGATATCGGCCAGCCTCAGGCAGGGGAAACCCTTGTCGTGGCGGCGGCCACGGGGCCGGTCGGCGCAACGGTGGGGCAGATCGGTAAAATCAAAGGATGCCGGGTCATCGGGGTGGCTGGCGGGGACGAAAAATGCCGTCATGCGGTCGACGTGCTCGGTTTCGACGCCTGTCTGGATCACCATGCGGATGATTTTGACGAACAACTGGCAAAAGCCTGCCCGCAGGGCATTGATGTGTATTACGAAAACGTCGGCGGTAAAGTCTTTGACGCCGTGCTGCCGCTCTTGAATACCTCCGCGCGCGTGCCGGTTTGCGGACTGGTCAGCGGCTACAATGCGACCAACCTGCCGGAGGGTCCGGACCGCTTACCGCTACTGATGGGGACCATCCTGAAAAAACGCATCCGTATGCAGGGTTTTATTATCGCGCAGGACTATGGTCATCGTATTGACGAGTTCCAGCAGGAAATGGGCCGCTGGGTGCAGGAAGGCAAAATTCACTATCGCGAGCAGGTAACGGAAGGGCTGGACGCGGCGCCGGACGCCCTGATTGGCCTGCTTGAGGGGAAAAACTTCGGCAAGGTTGTGATCCGCGTGGCGGCCGACTAAACAGAGCATCGGTTATGGCGGGCAGTGTCCGCCATAATTATTTGTGAAGATACGATATATTGTCTTTAATTAATCCATAAGCTTTGCGCGCCTCGGCCCAGCTGAGCCAGAAGTAAAAAATGCAATATTATTTGAACGATTTTAATATTACGCGCGCCCCTCATACCAGGCATGACGATACAGGATATATCTTACCGGCGATGTTTTTTTAAACAGACGCTGAAAATGGCATTTTGTTTGGCTACGGGAATTAAACATGCTTGATTTGGAACATATGGAAAAAGCACAAAGAATCAGTCTGACTTTGCAAGTAGAGAACAGTTTAAAGGGAGCATTAATTACGGGCTCATTAAAACCTGGGGCTCGACTCGTTACAAAAGAGATTGCGGATAAATTGGGCACCAGTATCACACCGGTGCGCGAAGCCCTGCTGCGCCTGGTGTCGGCGGGGGCATTACAGGCCACGCCAGCGCAGGCGTTTTTGGTGCCAGAAGTGACGCTGAAACGCTATAACGAAATTAACGCCATCAGAAAGCAGCTTGAACCCATGGCCGTTGCGGCGGCGTGCCAGAATATGACCGAGACCAAACTGGATGCGTTACGCGCGCTGTCAGATAACTTCAGTGCCGCCATGCATCAGGGCGATGTACAGAAAGCGATCCATGCCAACCGCGTGTTCCGGTTCACGCTCTATCAGTATGCCGAGATGCCGACCCTTCACTCGCTGATTGAGCAGCTCTGGGTACGGATTGGTCCGTGCATTCACTATCTGCATGAAGAGTTAAGCGAGGTTCCCGCAGCGACCTATCATTATGACGATCTGCTTTCTGCGCTTGAGCAAAGGGATGTGACGGCCAGCCGGGAAGCGATCGACAAAGCCATTGATGAAGCCAATATTCTTCTGCAACGGCAATACTACAGTTAAGGATCCCTCTGGCGCACTTATTTGTTTATTTGTATCAAACGTCCTTGATTATATTCCCGGCGCATCAGGCAACCGGGAATGATGTTATTTTGCCTATTTTTTTACCGGCAACGTGCGCTGCCGGAGAATGGTTTACTCAAAACGATAAGAGACCGACAGGCCCACGCCATAGTTACGACCAGGGGCAGGTTCGTAATAGCGGTTGTAGCCAGCGTTAACAATCTCTGAACCGGCGTACTCTTTATCGAACAGGTTATCGACGCGACCAAAGACGTCCATTCCCCATTTGCCGTAGTTGAGTTTATACCCGGTATTCAGGCCCACTACGGTATAAGAGGGCGCTTTAGCGGTGTTGGTATCGTTGGCCATGACATCGCTCATGTAGCGGGCATCTGCCCCCGCGTACCAGCCTTCCTCAGGCTCCCAGCCAAACGACGCATAACCCATGTTACGGGCGATCCCCGGCATCCGGTTGCCGCTACAGTCTGCATTGCTACAGACGTTGGTGCGGTAGGTGGCATCAAGATAGGTCCACGCCATCTTCAGCTTCCAGTTCTCGGCAAACTGCTGGTCGAGCGCAATTTCCACACCCTGACGGCGCGTTTTTCCCGCGTTTTTATAAGTCGTGCGACCATCCTTGCTTTCGTCCACCACGATCTCATTGTCGGTATCCGTGCGGAACAGCGCCGCCGTCAGGATGCCATTGCCGATGCGGGTTTTGCTGCCAATCTCATAGGTGTTGTTGGTGGACGGTTGCAGGTTCATATTGAGGCCACCTTTGCCATCAGAACGGTAGGAAAGTTCGTTGATGGTCGGCGTCTCAAATCCCCGTCCTGCCGCGGCATACAGGTTCCATGCGTCGGTCACGGCGTATTTCACCGCACCTGCCGGGAGCCATTTGTGGTAGCTGGCGTCACCGCTGTCATCGCCGTTTTGCGGGGTAATGTAACGATCGTTGGAGTCAAACCAGACGGAGCTATAACGTACGCCCGCCTCTAAGGACAGTTTTTGCGTTAGCTGCCACTGGGTTTGCAGGTAGGGATCCAGGTTCCACATCAGATTGCGTTCGTCACGGCGTTTATTACCCTTCACGCCATAATCCGGCACGCCGTTGTCCATCACGAAGTTCTCATACCCGCGACGATTTTCACTCATATTTTCGTAGTTCAGCCCGGTGGTGAATGTCACCGGAACCAGCAGCTCACCGCGGTGGGTCCAGCGCGTATCAATACCCTGATAGTGACGCTGCATATCAATCACACCGCCCGAATGCGCAGGATTCTCGCGCTGAGTGGACGCCGGAATGGACTGGTACTGAGTCATTTCACGCTCACCGGCATACATCATCACGCTGAGGTCGTCCTGTTCGCTCAGCTGACGGTCGTAGCGGATCCCGGCCTGGGTCTGCTTAATGGTCTTACGCGTGTTGTACTGATCGCCACGTGGTGACTGGCGCGGGTTATTCTGCCACTCCTGATAGCTCAGTCCGCCCGGATCGTTGGCTTTCATGTCCACGCTGTTAAAAATCAGCGTCAGCTTGCTGACATCATCAATACGCACGCCCAGTTTCGCGTTGGCGAGGTTTTTGCGCGCGCCGCTGTGGTCGCGATAGCCATGGGTGGTGAAACGGGTAGTGGATACGGCGTAATCCACATCGCCCGCCTGAGTACCATCACCCACCGCCCCGGTGGCCTTCATGCCGTAACGCCAGGTGCCGTAGCTGCCGTAATAGCTGCTGGCTTCAATGGTGGCTGGCTGTTGTCCAGTCTGGGTGTTGATGTTGATCACGCCGCCGGAGGCATTACCGTACAGGGCCGAGAAGGGGCCGCGCAGCACGTCGACGCTCTCTATGCTGTTGAGGTCAATGTTTGATGTCTGCCCCTGGCCATCGGGCATGGTTGCCGGAATGCCGTCCACGTACATGCGGATCCCGCGTACGCCGAAGGTTGAGCGCGCGCCGAATCCGCGAACGGAAAGTTGCAGATCCTGAGCATAGTTCTGGCGGTTCTGGATTTGCAGGCCAGGTACGCTCCCAAGGGATTCAGAAAGGTTGATGCGCGGTGTGGCATGTCGCATATCCTCGCCGCTCACCACGCTGACGGCGGCCGGGGTGTCCAGTTCTGAGACGGTTTGCGGCGTGGCGCTGACGATCAGGGTCTGTTCATCCGCGGCCATCGCACTCAGCGGGCCAAAAATGACGGGAACGAACAACAGGGGTAGTGATGCCTTATGGGCAGTAATAATTCTCATGGAGTAAGCCGGTTAAGAAAAAATTCGAACCAAATCAACTGGAACCTGTGTATATATGTTAAATCCTTTGTAAATGTTATGAAAACTATAACCGCACATTTCGTGAATGTAAGGTTTTGCAGGAAAGAAAGACTCCACATTCAACTCATTAATGATTACTATTCTCATTAAAATAACGGCAAAGCGATGACTTTGCCCGCCGGAAGCGATGTCAGCGGTAAATATCCTCATTTAAAAAGGAATTGTTATGTCTTTACGTCATCTGTGCTCGCCGCGCCTGCGTGGGTCTCTGCTGTTGGGTTCTTTACTGTTTGCCGGTACGTTCCAGGTTCATGCCGCTGAAGAGATGCTGCGCAAAGCGGTCGGCAAGGGCGCGTATGAAATGGCCGTCAGCCAGCAGGAAAACGCGCTGTGGGTTGCGACGTCACAAAGCCGCAAAACCGATAAGGGCGGCGTGGTCTATCGTCTGGATCCGGTCACGCTGGAAGTGACGCAGGCGATTCATAACGATCTCAAGCCGTTTGGCGCCACGATCGATAACGCCACCCAGACGCTGTGGTTCGGTAACACCGTCAACAGTGCCGTGACGGCGATTGACGCCAAAACGAGCGAGGTGAAAGGGCGCCTGGTGCTGGACGATCGCAAACGTAGCGACACGGTGAAGCCGCTTCAGCCGCGCCAGCTGGTGGCCGATGACACGACCAATACGGTATACATTACCGGCATCGGCAAGGAGAGCGTGATCTGGGTTGTTGATGGCGCAACGCTGAAGCTGAAGGACACCATCACGAACACCGGCACGTTCAGCACCGGACTGGCGCTGGATGCGAAGGCAAAACGCCTGTATACCACCAATGCGGACGGTGAGCTGGTGACCATTGATACCGCGACCAACAAAATCCTCAGCCGTAAGAAAGTACAGGAAGACGGAAAAGAGCACTTCTACCTGAACCTGAGCCTGGACACTGCCGGCCAGCGTGCGTTTGTGACGGATTCAAAACAGCCTGAAGTGCTGGTGGTGAATTTGAAAGATGGCAGCGTAATGCAGAAAATCGCCGCGCCAGAATCGCTGGCCGTACTGTTTAACCCGGCGCGTAACGAAGCCTATGTTACGCACCGCGAGGCGGGCAAGGTGAGCGTGATTGACGCCAAAACTTACAAAGTGACCAAAACCTTCGATACGCCGGTTTACCCGAACAGCCTGGCGCTGTCTGCGGACGGTAAAACGCTGTACGTGACGGTGAAACAGAAGTCTACCCGTCAGCAGGAAGCCACTCAGCCTGACGATGTGATTCGTATCGCGCTTTAAGGTGGGAATTGCCCGGTGGCGCTGCGCTTACCGGGCCTGGAAAACAATGAAATGCAGGCCGGGTAAGGCGTAGCCGCCACCCGGCTTTTTTATTAACGCGACGTCTCTTCCACCAGCGGACCATCCTGATTGTCATCTCCAGGATGAACCGGGGCGGTACTGTGGATTTCATTCACGCGTTTACGCACGCCAAACCAGCCAGCAATCAACAGCACCGCCAGCAGCGGGATTGTGGCGATGGTGTAAGTACCGTTCGGGTAGTCGAAGGCCATCAGCACCAGTACACTCAACAAGAACAGCAGGGTAAGCCAGGAGGTCACCGGCGCGCCCGGCAGCTTGAAGCTGACGTCAGCCGCTTTCCCTTCTTTAATTGCTTTGCGCAGACGCATCTGACACACCACGATAAAGGCCCAGGAGGCGATGATGCCCAGCGCAGCGACGTTCAGCACGATCTCAAACACCTGAGACGGCACGAGATAGTTCAGGAACACGCCAAAGATATACACCACCAGCGTAGCCAGAATACCCGCGTAAGGCACCTGCTGCTTGCTCATCTTCGACATAAACTTCGGCGCAGAGCCCCCCATCGACATGGAGCGCAGGATACGGCCCGTCGAATAGAGCCCGGAGTTCAGGCTGGAGAGCGCGGCAGTCAGTACCACGATGTTCATGATGCTGCCCACGTACGGCACGCCCAGCTTAGAGAAGAAGGTCACAAACGGACTTTGCCCCGCCTGGTATGCATTCCACGGCAGCAGCAGTACCAGCAATACCACGGAGCCCACATAGAACAGACCGATACGCCAGATCACGCTGTTGATGGCTTTTGGCACCATCGTCTGCGGATCTTTACATTCACCTGCCGCCGTACCGACCAGTTCGATGGAGGCAAAGGCGAATACCACGCCCTGGACCAGAACCAGCGCTGGCAGCAGGCCGTGCGGGAAGAAACCACCGTTATCGGTAATCAGGTGGAAGCCGGTGGCGTTGCCGTCCAGCGGTTTACCGGTGCCGAGGAATACGGTCCCGACCACCAGGAAGATCACAATGGCCAGCACCTTCACCAGCGCGAACCAGAACTCCATCTCGGCGAACCATTTCACGCCGATCATGTTCATGGTCCCGACGATTGCCAGCGCCCCGAGGGCGAACACCCACTGCGGCACATCGCCAAACGCGCCCCAGTAGTGCATGTACAGCGCAACGGCGGTGATATCGACGATACCGGTCATTGCCCAGTTAACGAAGTACATCCAGCCCGCGACATACGCGGCCTTTTCACCGAGAAATTCACGGGCGTAAGAGACAAAGCTACCGCTGGAAGGGCGGTGGAGCACCAGCTCGCCGAGGGCGCGAAGAATGAAGAAAGAGAAGATCCCGCACACCAGATAGACCAGGGCGAGAGCGGGGCCAGCCATTTGCAGACGTGCGCCTGCACCTAAAAAAAGACCTGTACCGATAGCGCCGCCGATGGCGATCATCTGCACCTGACGGTTGCCCATCGCCTTGTGATAGCCCTCTTCATGAGAGTTCAACCAGCGACGTTTAGCAGCATGATGATCGGCTGCGCTTTTATTGCTTGTTTTCATTGAGTTACCTGTTTGCCTGTCTGAACCATTAACGTGATAGTCCTGCCTGGCAGAAGCCGAAACAAACGATTGCTTCTGCGCAGACACATGCTGCCTTTCCAGTCATTCTGTGTATGGATAAGGCAAAACATGGCGAGGCATCCTACCCGCAATTGATAAGCGACGCAAAATATAACCGTGCCGAAAGTGATGCTCGTCGAAGGAAATCGTGTGGTCAGAGCAGACTGCGATCACAACGCGCTGAATCGTGACGTTTTTTTAGGCAAAAAGGTCGGCGAATGCTGATTTAATCATCAGGTTTACTTAATAGTTACCTATAGGTAGAACTTATGGATGCCGCAGAGCTGCGATAAGTAATGTAAACGCGGAAGTGTGCTGGCGGCGGCTCGGATAATAGAGATGATAACCGGCAAAAGCCGGACACCAGGCTTCAAGCACACGCACTAACCGGCCCTCAGCAAGGGCGTCCTGAACCGCATCTTCCGGGACGTACGCCAGCCCCAGACCGTTTTCGGCGGCATCAATGCGTTGCGGCAGGCTGTTGAGGATCAATTGGCCGTCAACCCGCACGCGCAGCTCACGTCCGTCCCGTTCAAATTCCCAGGCATATAATCCGCCGCGTGTGGGCAGGCGCATATTAATGCAGCGGTGCTGATCAAGCTGCTCCGGCGTTTCCGGTACCCCGAAACGATGCAAATAGTCTGCCGACCCGACGACCGCCATGCGCATGTCCGGCGCAATACGTATCGCAATCATATCTTTCGCCACCTGCTCACCCAGACGCACCCCCGCGTCAAAGCGGCCATCGACAATATCTGTCAGCCCATCGTCCACCGTGACTTCAACGTTGATGTCAGGATACTGCGCCATAAAGGGTTTAAGCACAGGCCACAGCACGGCAGACATGGCGTGCTCCCCGGCGGTTAGGCGAATATTCCCGGCAGGTCTGTCGCGGGTATCACGCAGCGCGGTAAGTTCCTGCTCGATCTCCAGCAGATGGGGGCTTAAGCGCATGAAGAGTTGCTCGCCGGCCTCGGTAGGGGCCACGCTGCGGGTGGTGCGGGTTAACAGACGGACTTCCAGCCTCGCTTCCAGATTGCGCATCGCGTGACTGAGCGCCGACTGAGATACCCCAAGCTGCGCCGCGGCGCGGGTAAAGCTGCGCTCCCGGGCGACGACCATAAAGGAAAGCAGATCGTTGAAGTTGTCTTTTAACATGGCGGTTTACTCGATTTATGAATTGAATTCATGGTTCCTTTCTGATTATGCACTCTAATGCTCCCCATGGCTTTACGCTACTGTTAACGCAACAGCAAACGAGGAGTTAATCATGAAAATTATCCGTAGCGGTTCGTTACCTTCCGTTCAGGGGCCAGAGGCCTGGTTTACCGGCTGCGTGCGTATTGACGCGCCTTTCCAGGCGACTGAACCGGCAAAAGTCGGCGGCGCGACCGTCACCTTCGAACCCGGCGCACGTACCGCCTGGCATACGCATCCTCTTGGACAAACGCTGATCGTGACGCAGGGGCGCGGCTGGTTACAGGAGTGGGGGAAAGAGGCGGAACCGCTGAATCAGGGTGATATCGCCTGGATCCCACCCGGCGTGAAGCACTGGCACGGTGCAAGCGTGCAGACGGCCATGACCCATATCGCCATCGCAGAAGCTGTCGACGGGAGCCCGGTGGCATGGCTGGAGAAGGTCACCGACGAGCAGTATCCGAACGAGTAGCGGTAAGCTATAGCTGATTTCCGGCAATCCAAATGTAAATTAATTGTTTCTCAGAGGTGAAATCCGCCTTTAATAATGACGACATGTTAAGTCAAACGAGAACGCAACATGTCATGGCGAATCAGCATTCTGGATAAAAGCCCCGTCGCAGAACACGAAACAGCCGCCGATGCGCTGGCGCGAACCTTAGCACTGGCGCAACAGGCAGAAACGCTGGGTTATCACCGCTTCTGGATTGCCGAACACCACAATACCCCGCAGCTTGCCAGCCCCTCGCCGGAGCTGCTGATTGCCTGGATCCTCGGGCAAACAAAACGTATTCGCGTGGGCTCAGGCGGCGTCATGCTGCAACATTACAGCCCCTATAAAGTCGCCGAAAATTTTAACGTACTGGCCGCCATTGCGCCGGGCCGGGTTGATCTGGGCGTTGGCAAAGCGCCCGGCGGTCTGCCGCTTTCTACCCGCGCCTTGCAGTACGGCCTAAATCCGCAGGAAAAAGGCAGCTTTACTGAACAACTGACGCAGCTTGATCGCTGGATCCGCCCTGAAAATCAGTCAGCGGAGGAGGACGTTCGCGCCACGCCGCTGCCGCCGGTGCCTGCCCGAGGATTTCTGCTGGGCGCCAGTACCGAAAGCGCGCTACTGGCGGCCTCCCTCGACTGGCATTTTGTCTTTGCCGCCCATCTGAACGGTGATCCTGAGCTGCTGCGCGAGGTCGTCACAGCGTGGCGTCAACACAGCGTCCGGGAGGTGATTGTGGCCGTGCAGGTCATTGTTGCCCCAACCCAGGCTGAGGCCGATGCGCTGGCGCAGAAGGTTGAAGTGTGGGGCGTGGAGCTGGTAAACGGACAGCGCGTCACCGTGGCCAGCGAAGAACAGGCCTACGCCTTTGCGCGGCAGGCGGGGAGTGACCCGGTGCGCATCGCACGTCGGGCGCAGTCTCTGCTGGCCGGAACGGCGGATTCGGTGCTTGAACAGCTCAACGCGCTGCATCAGCAGTGGGGAATTGACGAATTTATCATCGACACGCCGGTCGCTGATGGCGCAACGCGCGCGCAGTCACTGCGACTGCTGGCCGAGGCGCGATTTAACAGGGAGGTGACCGTATGAGCTTTAGCGAACAACTGATTGCCTGGCGCCGTGAGCTGCACCAGAACCCTGAACTCTCCGGTCAGGAGGTCGAAACAACGGCGCGCCTGCGCGAGTGGCTGACGGCGGCCGGGATTGCACCACTGCCTTACGATCTCCAGACCGGGCTGGTTGCGGAGATCGGCACGGGCAACGCACTGGTTGCGCTGCGCGCCGATATCGACGCGTTACCCATCGACGAGCGCAGTGGGGTGCCGTTTAGCTCCCGGCGTGCGGGGGTGATGCATGCCTGTGGCCATGACATCCACACCAGCGTGATCCTCGGCGCTGCGTTAAAGCTAAAGGAGCGGGAAGCCTCGCTCAACGGTCGCGTGCGGATCCTGTTCCAGCCTGCGGAAGAGAATTTCGGCGGAGCAAAAAGTATGGTGCGGGCCGGGGCGTTACGTGACGTACGCGCGATTTTCGGAATGCATAACGAGCCTTCACTGCCGGTCGGCGAGTTTGCTACGCGCGGCGGCCCATTCTATGCGAACGTCGATCGCTTCGTTATTCATGTTACCGGCAAAGGCGCGCATGCCGCACGTCCCCATGAAGGCAACGACGCCATCGTGCTGGCAAGCCAGCTGGTGACCGCGCTGCAAAGCGTAGCCAGCCGTAACGTTAACACGCTGGATTCGGTCGTTCTGAGCGTGACGCGCATCGCCGGGGGGAATACCTGGAACGTGCTGCCGGAAAGCGTTGAGCTGGAGGGCACGCTGCGCACGCACCGTACGGAAGTGCAGCAGAAAGTGAAAGCGCGCGTCGGTGAAATCGCCGCCGGATTTGCCAGCGCCTTTAGCGCGCAGATCAACATCACCTGGTACGCCGGGCCCACCGCGCTGGTGAACGATGAACACTGGGCCGGGTTTGCCACCTCGGTCGCGCGCGAAGCGGGATATGAAACCCGGCATGCGGAACTGCACATGGGCGGGGAGGATTTCGCGGTCTATCTGCAAAACATACCCGGCGCGTTTGTCAGCATTGGCAGCAACAGTCCGTTTGGGTTACATCACCCGGCATTTAACCCGGACGAAGCATTAATCGAACCCGCTGCCCGCTATTTTGCTCAGCTCGCGGAAAAAGCCCTGCAACACGTTTAATTAATTTGAGGTGAATATGTCTGCACATCGTCAATTGCGGCTGGGGACCATTTTGCATGGTGCATCCGGAAATATGTCTGCCTGGCGCCACCCGGCGGCGGTCGCGGATGCCAGCATTAATTTTGATTTCGTCAAAGAAACGGCTTTAAAAGCAGAAGAGGGCAAGCTCGACTTTATATTTGTGGCCGACGGTCTTTATATTAACGAGAAATCCATTCCGCATTTTTTAAACCGCTTTGAGCCGCTGACGCTGTTGTCCGCGCTGGCGAGTATCACCTCGCGCCTGGGGCTGGTCGGCACGTTATCCACCTCGTACAGCGAGCCTTTCACCGCTGCACGCCAGTTCGCCAGCCTCGATCACCTGAGCAACGGACGCGCGGGCTGGAACGTGGTGACGTCGCCGCTGGAAGGGTCAGCGAAGAACTTCTCCCGCGAAAAACACCCGGAGCATGCGCTGCGCTACCGCATTGCCGATGAGTATCTCGACGTGGTGAAAGGGCTGTGGGACTCCTGGGAAGGGGATGCCTTTATCCGCAATAAAGAGAGCGGACAGTTCTTTGATGCGTCGAAACTGCATACTCTGGATCACCACGGTGATTTCTTCCAGGTTTCCGGCCCGCTGAATATTGGCCGCACCCCGCAGGGACGTCCGATTGTCTTTCAGGCTGGTGCGTCCGACGACGGTAAAAAGCTGGCGGCAAAACATGCTGACGCGATTTTTACCCACCATGACACGCTGGAAGAAGCCCAGGCTTTTTACCGCGATGTTAAACAGCAGCTGGAAAGTCACGGCCGCCGCGCAGGGGATTTACATATATTCCAGGGCGTCAGCGTGATTGTTGGAAACGACGCCGATGACGTAGAAAACCAGTATCAAACCACGGCGGCACTGGTCTCCATTAATGATGCGCTGAATTACCTTGGACGTTATTTCGAGCATCACGACTTCAGCCAGTATTCCCTCGACGCGCCGTTCCCGGATATTGGCGATTTGGGCAAAAACAGCTTCCGCAGCACCACCGATGAAATCAAGCGTAACGCACGTGAGCGCAACTTAACTCTGCGTCAGGTCGCGCTGGAAGCCGCATCGCCGCGCCCGCGTTTTTCCGGCACACCGGAGCAGGTGGCCGATGGTTTACAGGCCTGGTTCGAGGAGAAGGCGGCGGATGGCTTCATCATTCAGGGCGGTACGCCGGACACCTTCCCGCGCTTTGTCGACCAGGTGGTCCCCCTTTTACAGGCGCGCGGCCTGTTCCGCACCGACTATCCCGGCACCACGCTGCGCGAAAGTCTGGGCTTAGACGAGCCCAAAAATCAGTTCACACAACAATAAAAGAGAAAAACGCTATGCAGAAATCATCGCTTATTCTGGCGCTTGCGCTGGCTTTTACCCCTGCCGTCTGGGCAGAGAACGTCAATATTAACGGCACCGGGGTGAGCATTGAGGCCAATAAAACGCCGATCAATACCGCCAAAAACAGCGATGCGATCGCGCAACTGCCGAAAGACTATCGCTTTGCCGTGCCGGGGAAATTTACCGTGGCGGTAGCGGGACTGAATCAACCGCCGCTGACGGTCTTTTCCGACGACAACAAGACCCTGCTGGGAAGTGAGGTCGACATTGCGCGTCTGGTGGCGGACAGCCTTGGGCTGGAGCTGAACGTGGTTCCCACCTCCTGGGAGGACTGGCCGCTGGGGGTGGCCTCCGGGAAATACGATGCGGCTATCAGCAACATCACCGTCACCAAAGCGCGCAAAGAGAAGTTCGACTTCGCCACCTATCGCAAGGATTCACTTGGCTTCTACGTGAAATCCACCAGTCCCATCAACTCGCTTGTGAAGGCAGAGGATATCGCCGGGCTGCGCATCATCGTGGGTTCCGGCACCAACCAGGAAGCCATTCTGCTGGCATGGAACGAAGAGAACCTCAAAAAAGGGCTGAAACCCTTTACGCCGATCTACACCAAAGACGACGCGGCCCAAACGCTGGCACTTCAGTCGGGACGCGCGGACGCCTACTTTGGCCCGAACGTGATCGGCGCCTGGAAAGCGGCGCTCAACGGTAAAACCAAACTTGTCGGCAGCGTCGACGGCGGCTGGCCGAAGGCGGCGCATATCGCGGTGACGCTGAAAAAAGGCAGCGGCCTGGTCGAACCGGTACAAACCGCGCTGAACGGCGCAATCAAGAACGGAGATTACGACAAGGTGCTAAACCGCTGGGGGGAAGGCGTGGAGCGTATCTCCAGTTCCGAAGTTAACCCGGCGGGTCTGGGCGATTAAGGAGGCGCTATGCAGGAACAATTTCGTGACGTTTCGCCGGAAGATGCCGATCTTCAGCCCATTATCGCGGGGCTTTTCGGTGAGTACGCCGCTCGTTACGGCGACTACTTTTCAAAGGATGCGGAAGTCGAGCTGACAGAGTGGTACCTGGCGCCGCAGGGGCTGTTTATCGTCCTGGAGCGCGATGGCGAGATCATCGCCACCGGGGCGTACAAGCCCTTCGACGAACATACCGCAGAGATCAAACGTATCTGGACGAATAAAACGCTGCGCCAGCAGGGACTGGCCGCGCGCGTGGTACGGGAGCTGGAGCGCCGGGCGGTGCTGGCGGGCTACAGCCACATCTACCTGACTACGGGGTTTCGTCAGCCGGAGGCGGTGCGGCTCTATCTCAGTCAGGGGTATCAGCCGCAGTTCGATCTCAACCGCGACCCGGAAGAGTATAGCCAGCCGCCGTTCGACGGTCGGCTGCGTTTCACCAAGACGCTGATCCGCGAAGCGCTCAGCAAAACCGCATAAGGAGCGACGATGAGCAACGTTGAAACCATAAAAGTGGTCCCGGCACGTTATCCGCTGCGCGCTGCTGGCGCCGTGGTGGCGCTGTTTGTGCTGGCGGTCGTGATCCAGTCCGTGGCCTTTAATCCGCGCTGGGAATGGGCGGTATTTGCCCGCTGGTTCTTTGACCCGGTGATCCTCGAAGGCGTCGGACAGACGCTGCTGCTGACGTTGATAAGCACCGTACTGAGCGTGGTGATTGGCGGCATGCTGGCTCTGGCGCGGCTCTCGTCATCATGGCTGTTGAGCAGCCTGGCGTGGGGTTACATCTGGCTGTTCCGATCGCTGCCGCTGATCGTGGTACTGATTATCCTCTATAACTTCTCCTATCTCTACGACACGCTCTCTCTCGGCGTGCCTTTTACCGGCATTACCTGGGGCAGCTTTGAAACCATCAACGTTCTCGGGCAGTTTTCTACCGCCATCGTGGGGCTGACGCTGGTGCAGAGCGCCTATACTGCGGAGATCATTCGCGGGGGCTTCCTTGGGGTCGACCACGGTCAGTATGAGGCGGCCGCTGCGCTGGGTCTGCCGGCGTGGCGTCGCACCGTGCGCATAATTCTCCCCCAGGCGCTGCGCACCATCCTGCCGTCCGGATTTAACGAAATCATCAGCCTCGCCAAAGGGACGGCGATGGTTTACGTGCTGGCGATGCCGGAACTGTTCTACACGATCCAGATGATCTACAACCGCACCCAGGAGGTGATCCCGCTGTTGATGGTGGGGGCCGTCTGGTATCTGGTGATCACCACCGTACTGTCTGCCATCCAGCATGTTATTGAGCGTGGACTCGCCCGCAGCGAGCGCCGCTCCGCCGTAAACCAGAGCCGGGCGACCAGCCGCGCGCGTTCCGTCACCACTTCGTCAGCACAGGAGCCCGTTCATGCAAGCCTCTCCTGAAGGACACATTTCCATAACCGGCGTCAGTAAGTTTTTTGGCCGACATAAAGCGCTCGATAACGTCACGCTTGAGATCCCACCGGGCTCCGTGACGGTGATCCTCGGACCCTCTGGATCGGGAAAATCGACGCTGCTGCGCACTATTAACCATCTGGAGCGCGTAGACGAAGGCTTTATCCAGATTGACGGGAATTACATCGGCTATCGCCGTCAGGGTGACAAACTCTACGAGCTCAAAGAGAAAGAGATCCTCAAACAGCGCGTCAACGTTGGGTACGTGTTTCAGAACTTCAATCTTTTTCCGCATCTCACGGTGCTGGAAAACCTGATTGAAGCACCCATCGCGCATAAAAAGTTCAGTAAAAAAGAGGCTGTTGAAAACGCCTACAGCCTTCTGGATGTGGTAGGTCTGCGCGATAAAGCCGATGCCTGGTCGCGTCACCTCTCCGGCGGCCAACAGCAGCGCATTGCCATTGCCCGCGCGCTGGCGCTGCGCCCGCGCGTGATGCTGTTTGATGAACCAACCTCGGCGCTGGATCCGGAACTGGTTGGCGAAGTGCTGGACGTGATTAAAAAGCTCGCCCGCTCCGGCACTACGCTGGTGGTGGTCACCCATGAGATCGGCTTTGCCCGGGAAGTGGCGGACCAGGTGGTATTTATGGTCGACGGTAAAATTGTGGAGCAGGGCAGCAGCGACGACGTGTTAAACCGACCGTCGCATCCGCGAACGCGCCAGTTCCTCTCAAAAGTGCTGTAAGGAGCGCAGATGAAATATGGACTCCTGGCGGGGCTGGTCTTCACGACGGCGAGTCACGCCAGCATTGATTTAAAGGCCAACGAACAGCCGCTGCCGGTGACGGTTGATCAACAGGCAGTGGGGAAAATCCCGGCGAACTATAAATTTGTTGAGCCGGGTACCCTCACGGTGGCAATTTCAGCCCTGAATTCTCCGCCGCTGGCGCTGCTGGCCAGTGATAACCGCACCCGTATTGGCAGCGACCCGGATATCGCCCGGTTGCTGGCGGGCAGTCTGGGGCTGAAGCTGAAGCTGGTGCCAACGGCGTGGGAAGACTGGCCGCTGGGGATCACTTCCGGGCGCTATGACGTGGCGTTGGTGAATATCGCCGTCACCGAGCAACGTAAGGAGAAGTTCGATTTTGCAACCTATCGCGTCGATTCCCTGGCCTTCTCGGTGAAATCCACCAGCAACGTACAGTCGATCACCAGTGCGAAAGATCTGGCCGGTAAAAAGGTGATTGTCGGGTCAGGCACCAATCAGGAACGTATTCTGCTGGGCTGGAACGAAGGGAATAAAAAGGCCGGACGCGAGCCTGCGTTGCCGGTTTATCTGACCGACGACGCCTCAGGCAATCTCTATATTCAGTCCGGCAGGGCGGATGTCTTCTTTGGACCGCAGTCCGTTTCGGCCTACAAAGCCGCGTTAACCGGCAAAACCCGCGTCGTGGGATTAGGCCCGAAGAAAGCCTATGTCGCCACCACAACCAAAAAAGGCAATGGGCTGGTGTATGCGTTGCAGGCTGCGCTGGACGGTGCGATTAAGCGCGGGGATTATCAAAAGGTGCTGGCGCGCTGGGGGGAAGCGGGCGAAGCGGTGACGTCTTCAGACGTTAATCCGCCCGGGATAACCTACTAATGGTGCTCTATACCCTAAATAATTCGAGTTGCAGGAAGGCGGCAAGGGAACGAATCCCCGGGAGCGTACATAAGTACGTGACTGGGGTGAGTGAATGCAGCCAACGCACCTGCAACTTGAAGTATGACGGGTATACACTTAGGGTTTTCATCCCTGAGGAGGCAACATGATCAAACTCTATGGCGTACCCGGCTGGGGATCGGCAATCAGTGAAGTGATGCTGACTCTGGCAGACATCCCGTATCAGTTCGTCAACGTGGATGGGTTTGACCAGCCCGGCCCGCAGCGCGAATTGCTGTTGAAACTGAACCCGCTGTGCCAGGTGCCGACGCTGGAGCTGGAAAACGGGGCGATCGTGACGGAAACCGCGGCGATCGCCCTGATGGTGCTCGACAGACGACCCGACCTCGCGCCGCCCGTTGGGCAGGCCGAGCGCCAGCAGTTTCAGCGCCTGCTCATCTGGTTTGTGGCGAACGTCTATCCCACCTTTACGTATGCAGATTACCCGGAACGCTGGGTGCCTGATGCCCCGGAACAGCTGAAGAAAAACTGTATTGAGTACCGGAAATCCCTCTATCTGTGGTTTGACAGCCAGCTCAGCGCCTCGCCTTATGCCTTTGGCCAACAGCTTACGCTGCTTGACGTCTATATTGCCGTCGTGCGTACCTGGGGTCCAGGTCATGAGTGGTTTACCACCAACGCACCTAATATCACCGCCATCGCGGATGCCGTCTGCGCGTTGCCAGAACTGCACAAGGTGCTAAAAGCTAACGACATAATCTGATAACGTGGAACGCTAACCTATAAAAGGAGCCCTGCCCATGCCTCACGTTGATATCAAATGTTTTCCACGCGATCTGACTGACGAACAAAAAACGGCCCTGGCGGCGGATATCGCCGAAACGATAGTCCGTCATCTGAACAGCAAAGATCGCTCAATCTCCGTGGCGCTTCACGAAGTCCAGGAAGCTGACTGGAAGGCGCAGGTCTGGGATACCGAGATTGGACCTAAACTGGATGAACTGATTAAGAAGCCCGGCTATTCGATGTAACTCGCCTGCCGGGTGGTGCAGTATCACCCGGCGATCCCCGCCTTTCATTCCTTTCGCAAAAATCGATAATAAACAGCACAACGTTTCCGCTACAATTCACTCCTCCGAACAATATTCGTTAAATCAGCAGGTAAGCACTACAACTGCACCAGATTAAGTACAGATAATAAAAGGATAATTTTTTCATGACAAAATTACCTCGGTTTTCACTCGCCTATATTCATCCTCGTTACTGGCTCAGTTGGGCAGGCATCGCCGCACTCTGGTGTACGGTCCAGCTCCCATATTCGCTTCTGTTAAAAGCAGGGCACGGACTCGGGCGTCTGGCCATGCGTCTGCTTCCACGCCGCGTGGAAATCGCCAGACGAAATCTTGAGCTTTGCTTTCCGGAGATGAAAGAGGGTGAGCGCGAGCGTTTGCTTGAGCGTAATTTTGAATCGGTTGGAATGGGCGTCATCGAAACGGGCATCGCGTGGTTCTGGCCTGACTGGCGCGTGCGCAAACACTTCAGCGTGACCGGCTACGAACATATGGAACAGGCACGGGCGCAAGGAAGGGGCGTGGTGCTCATTGGCATGCATTTTCTCACGCTGGAATTAGGCGCACGCATCTTTGGCATGCTCAACGCGGGTATTGGCGTCTATCGTCCCAACAACAATGCGTTGCTCGACTGGCTACAGACGCGCGGTCGTCTGCGTTCCAATAAAACCATGCTCGACCGCTACGATTTGAAGGGCATGATCCGCGCGCTTAAGCAAAATGAGATCCTGTGGTATGCCCCGGATCACGACTATGGAAAAACGAATAGCGTGTTTGTGCCGTTTTTTGCCGTCCCGGACGCCGCGACAACTGCCGGGAGCTATATGCTGGTGAAAAGTGCCAGACCGGCCGTGATCCCGTTTGTACCACGCAGAAAAGCAGACGGCACAGGGTATGAGCTGATTATCCTGGACGATATTAGCGATACCTTGCAGGGAGGCGATAAAGTGGCCGTGGCTACGCAGATGAACAGGGCGATTGAGCGTGCGGTGATGATGGCACCCGAGCAATATATGTGGCTGCATCGTCGCTTCAAAACGCGTCCTGAAGGGCAACCGGACCGGTATGCGCGAAAAAAACAGGTCCAGTCCTCAGTCAGAACTTTCTCTGCCAGCGATATGTCGGATCGGTCGAGTATCCAGCAGTAACACAGGGGGCGGATGCCGTTGCGCTCCGCCCTTTATAAAATCTGCGCCGCTGGTTAGAATTACCGCATCCACCTTGTCGGGATGCAAAATATGACCGGAAGAGTCGACTATCACCTTGAAAAATATCTCCTCACCGAAGTCGCCGAGCCAGAACGTCTGACCCGCCAGTGGGCAGAAGTGATGCGCGAGTGTCGCGAGCAAAAATCCGGTGCGGAAGAGCGTTTGCGTCTCGCGCTGCTGAATGTGGATTATGTGACCAGCTTTGAGCTTCCCTTCCGGTTACTCCTCACCCGCGCCCCGCAGTTGATTGATGGGATCAGAAATGAGTTCCAGCTCAGTCAAAAAAATGTCCTGTTCAACGGCAAGCGGTTTGGCTGCGTTTACAGCCTTAAACAGGACCTGGAAGGCGTTCCTGACGAATTTACCTATCACCTGAAAACGCGGATCCAGCGAAGCGACAGCACTGGCGGAAGTGAAGTACCTTACCGGCAAATTGCACAGCAGGTGAAAGCGCCCAGGGAACGACTCAAACTGGCACTCGAAAATGGACTATCTGTAACGGCGCTCGACGGGCTTTTCTGGTTTGGCATTCAGCGCATCGCGGCCGATGTGCAGAGGCTAAGAAAAACGGGCACGAGGATTGTGACGTCAGAGACTGAGGTATTTGATACGCTAACGATGACAACCCGGCGGATCCCTGTCTACAGCCTGACGCAGCCGGAATGAGCCTCGGTCGCTGAATCGTCGAGCGTCTCAGAGAAAACAAAAAAAGACGGTAAGCTCTTTCTCAGATATATCGTGCTTCAGCAACGCTTTCATTGACATTATGCCCCTTAGAAAGAGGGGCATTTCACGCGATGGCATTGCTACTCAGCAAATGCCCGCAATGCCTCGCCATCAAGACGATAGCGTACCCATTCGGACTGCGGTACCGCGCCGATGCTCAGATAAAAATCAATTGCAGACTGGTTCCAGTCAAGCACGCTCCATTCCAGCCGGCCGCAGTGACGTTCCACTGCGCATTGCGCGATATTTTTAAGCAGTGCTTTTCCCGCACCCTTGCTGCGGTATTCCGGGGAGACATACAAATCTTCCATATAGATGCCGTTGCGACCAAGCCAGGTGGAATAGCTGGTGAAAAAAACGGCATACCCCACAGCATGGCCTGCATATTCGGCAACCAGCGCTTCGGTTTTACTGTCTGCACCAAACAGCGTTTTACGGATTTCGTCCGGCGTGGTGACCACTTCTTCTGGCGCTTTTTCATAGACTGCGAGTTCGTAAATCATATCGTATATTGCCGCTGCATCTTCAGGTCGCGCCTGACGAATCGTAATGCTCATTCCTTTCCCTTTATCTTTGTTTGTAGTTGATGGGGATAAGCATAAAGGCTAATGTCAGAAGAATTAAGTGCAATGAAATCAATACATGATGAATATTATGCATCCAGCCTTAAGGCGCCTTGATTTAAACCTTCTGCCGGTTTTTGACGCGATTTATCGCCACAGTTCCGTTCGACTTGCGGCAGATGAGCTGGCGATGAGCACCTCGGCGCTCAGCCATGCCCTGTCACGGCTGCGTGTTTCGCTCAACGACCCGCTGTTCTACCGGGAAGGACATCGAATGTGTCCCAGCGTCTATGCCACCCAGCTTGCGCCAGTTATTGCATCGGCCCTGAAATATCTCGACCAGGAGCTGTCGCCGCAGCCGGAATTTGATCCTGCTGTCAGTACAGCGTGTTTGCAGATCGCGATAACGGACTTTACCGCGTTCTGCATATTCCCTGCGCTCATGAATACGCTTCAACATGCGGCGCCTGGTTTGCGTCTGGAATTACGATATTTGCCGCACAGCCCGGCGTTGACGGAATTACTGGCAGGAGAGGTGGATCTGGCCCTGGGATTCAGCACCATTGAGGATCGCCGGTACCCGGAGCTGGAAGAGATCAGCTGGTTCGAAGATGAATATGTGGTGATTAGCAATGCGAGCCGGAGCGCGCTCACGCTGGAGGATTATCTTGCCGCCCGGCATCTTGTGGTTACGCCGTGGAATGAGAAGCAGGGCGTGCTGGATTTGCAGCTGGAACGCATGGGTTATACCCGACACATTGCGATCAAAACCCCGTCTATGCTCAGCGCCCCGTTTGTTATTGCAGAAAGCGATCTGCTGATGACGTTACCTCGATTCGCCGCTGAAAAGCTGCTGCCAGCTACCCGTATTAAAATTTTTGATTTACCGTTCCACATCAGTCCGTTTGAAGTAAAAATTTATTCGCACAAGCGCAGCGGGAAACGAGGCGTCACGAACTGGCTCAAAGCTACGCTGCGCGCGCTGGCCGAAGGGCAACAGTCAGAGCGCTTATGATTTCGACTGTAACAGGATTGCCATCAGCCCCGGAAAGCGGGCGTCCAGATCTTCTCTTCTCAGTGAAATCATATTCTCGCGCCCCTGCGGGCGCTGCCAGATCACGCCGCTGTCGCGCAGTACACGCCAGTGGTGAGTCATGGTTGATTTCACCACCTCGTCCGGGCGCAGCGCGTTGCAGCTCAGCTCACTGCCGTCGGCCAGCCGTCGAATAATCGCCAGCCGCAGCGGATTGCCGAGGGCGAACAGCACATTTTCCAGCAGTATTTGTTCAGGTTCCGGGTGGTTTGGGATCATCGTTTTCCTGCGTCTCGCGTGAGATTGAGCTATATCAACAATAGGTCAACCGTTAAAAAATAGTTCGATAATACTCGTACAATAGGACTATTATAACAAACGAACAAACACGCGACTATCCTGGTCGTCACAAACCCGTCATGAAGACGTAAGGAAATATCATGCCCCGACCCATTCCACTCGAACGTTATCGCAACATCGGTATCTCCGCGCATATCGATGCGGGCAAAACAACCACCACTGAGCGCATCCTGTTTTACACCGGGATGAGCCACAAGCTGGGTGAAGTACACGATGGCGCGGCAACCACCGACTGGATGGCGCAGGAGCAGGAGCGCGGGATCACCATTACGTCGGCGGCGGTGAGCTGTTTTTGGCCCGGCATGGACAGAGGCTTTGAACCGCACCACATCAATATTATCGACACCCCCGGGCATGTGGATTTCACCATTGAGGTGGAACGTTCCATGCGTGTGCTCGACGGCGCGGTGATGGTTTATGACTCCGTCGGCGGCGTGCAGCCGCAGTCGGAAACCGTCTGGCGTCAGGCGAATAAATATCACGTCCCGCGTCTGGCATTCGTCAACAAAATGGACCGCCCGGGTGCGGATTTCTTCCGCGTGGTGCGGATGATGCAGGAGCGGCTGAAAGCTAATCCGGTCCCGATTGTGATCCCCGTGGGCGCAGAGGAACACTTCACCGGCGTGGTTGATCTCATCAAGATGCGCACCATTCTTTGGGATGATGCGACCCAGGGCATGGCGTTCACCTACGCGCCGGTGCCCGACGATCTGCTGAGCACCGCCCAGACGTGGCGAGAAAAAATGGTCTCGTCTGCGGCAGAAGCCAGCGATGAGCTTATGGATAAGTACCTTGAGACGGGTGAACTGGATGAAGCGGAAATCATCAAAGGGTTACGGATCCGGACGATCTCCGGTGAAATACAGCCCATGCTGTGCGGCAGCGCTTTCAAGAACAAGGGTGTGCAGCGCATGCTCGACGCGGTGATTGAATTGATGCCGTCTCCACTGGACGTGCCCGCTATCGATGGGGTAGACGAAGATGGACAGCACGCCGAGCGCCACCCAAGCGATGATGAACCATTCTCTGCGCTGGCCTTCAAGCTGATGAGCGATCCGTACGTCGGACAGTTGACCTTTATTCGCGTCTATTCCGGCATACTGCGCAAAGGCGACGCGGTTTATAACCCGGTGAAGGGCAAAAAAGAGCGAATCGGGCGCATCGTGCTGATGCATGCCAACGACCGCCATGAGGTGGACGAGTTGCGCACAGGGGATATCGCAGCCTGTGTCGGGCTGAAAGACGTCACCACCGGTGACACGCTGACCGACCCGAATGCGGTGATCACCCTTGAACGGATGGAGTTCCCGGACCCGGTTATTTCGCTGGCGATTGAGCCGAAAACCAAGGCCGATCAGGAGAAAATGGGGATTGCCCTACAGCGCCTGGCGGCGGAGGATCCGTCTTTCCGTCTGCACACGGACGAAGAGTCCGGTCAGACCATTATCTCCGGGATGGGCGAACTGCATCTCGAAATCATCGTTGACCGCATGAAGCGTGAGTTTGGCGTTGAGGCAAACATTGGTCGTCCGCAGGTCACCTACCGTGAAACCCTGCGTAAAGCGGTGAAGGATATTGAAGGTAAATTTGTCCGACAGTCCGGCGGGAAAGGGCAGTACGGTCATGTGGTCCTGAGTCTGGAGCCGTTAGCAGCCGGAAGTGGTTTTGTGTTTGAAGATGCCACCAAAGGCGGGGTAGTGCCGCGGGAGTACATCCCGTCGGTGGAAAAAGGCTTGAGAGAAGCCATGAATACGGGGGTGCTGGCGGGCTATCCGGTTGTCGATGTGAAAGCGACCCTGACGTTTGGTTCCTACCATGACGTTGACTCCTCGGAGATGGCCTTCCGCATGGCGGCGATCCTCGGCTTCAAAGAGGGCGCGCGGCGGGCGGACCCGGTTATTCTTGAGCCGGTGATGCACGTTGAGGTGGAAACGCCGGAAGAGTATGCCGGGAACATTATGGGCGATCTCTCCTCCCGTCGCGGCATGGTGCAGGGGATGGCAGAGCAGTACGGCAGCCAGATTATTCGCGCTGACGTCCCGCTGGCTGAAATGTTTGGCTACGCCACCACGCTGCGCTCGATGTCCCAGGGGCGCGCGACGTATACGATGGAGTTCCATCATTTTGCGGAAGCTCCGCGGAATGTGGCGGATGAGATTATTGCGAAGCGCGTGAAGAGTTAATTAATTGCACATGGTAGTCATTTGGCTACCATGTGCCTTTATTATTACGACAGGGAGTTTATGCCTGTTACTTAATTAGCGTCGCCGAGCGCACTTTCCATTTTCCTTGCTCTTCAACGAGACAATCTGCAATAACATGATCTTGCTTCTTACCAAATGCGACATAGACGTTTGTGCAAACGGCGTCAAAATCAGAATGTAAGACGGTTATCTGATTCCAGTCATCATCCCAGTCCTGCGCTTTGATAAACATATCCGCATCGGGCATATCTTTGTCGTTACTGTCGCCAGAGTACATTTCTTTAATTGCTGCAATGGTCCCTGAGGCTACGTACTCGTTCATAATGTCTGGATTGAGTACGGGCGGTTTGTTCTGATCTAACTGCGCTATATACCATTGATTGAATTTAAGCGCCGCCTGACCCGGTGCATAAATGTTTTCTGCGGCCGCGAGCGGAGAAAGGGCGAAAAGTAAAAAGTAGAGTGGTTTCATTAATCATGCCTGAACAGTTCGTAATGAGGTTGTATGTTGCGGTAAGCCTGCATTGACTAATGTGCGCCCCATATCTTTTGCCAGACGCGTGTTGGGGATTTTTAATCGACCACCCGCTCTGATCGCTTCTGTTACGTAACGAGCACAATAACCCGTGCTGCTGGGTTGCGCGTGTGATTTCGCATATGATATTGCGCCATCTTTGTTCCATGACATGGATAGTTCCTTTACGAAAGATTGTTTATGCAACAGCTTCTGAAATATCCTCCGTTTAACATCGTTATGATAAACATAAAATGCCATAGAAATTTTATATAATTCAGATGGGTATAATTAAAAAATCAATCCAGCGCCTTCACCATCTTCCCACTCGTCACAAACGTCCCGGCCCCCAGATGATGCAGCGTATTCAGCTTATCCCCGTCAAACTGCCAGCGTCCGGCGACAAATGCGCGTTCATCTGCCGCGGCGGAAACCACTTCGCCAAACAGGGTGTCATATTTCTCGGCCGCAGAAGTGACAGGTAATAACCGACACTCCATCCACGCCAGACATTTCTCTTCTATAACCGGCAGACCAAGCTCAGGGCCATGAATAACCGGGATCCCGTAGCAGTTAAATTTATCCTCGTCGCGCCCGCTGACGCTGCCGACCGCCCAGGTCCAGTTGGCTGCCGCCACGCCGGGGATCACAATACCGAATTTCCCGCTGCGTTCGATCAACTCCCGTGACCACGCGCTTTTGTCTACCACAATCGCGATACGCGGGGGTTCAAATTCCACCGGCATAGACCATGCGGCGGCCATGACGTTGCGACGATCGATGGTCTCATCCCGGCTGGTGATGAGCACGGTTGGACCGTGATTCAGAAGACGGCTGGCATGACGTAATTCAACAGGACGAAAGTGGCTCATAGGATCTCCTCATGTACACGATGAGTATGCCGAAAAAGCACTTTTGCGCATATGCATAAGGGAAAATAGTTTATAAACAGGGGATATCACATCATGGAGCAAATCATGTCCCCATTTCTGAGTGCTTATTTTGCCCGCACGGGCTGGCAGCAGCCCGTACAGGTTAATATCGATACCCTGCGGGGGCTCCATTTACACCATAACTGCGCGATCCCTTTTGAAAATATTGACGTCGTTTTGCCGCGGGAAATCCATTTGGACGACGGGTGTCTGGTGGATAAACTGGTCACCGCGCGTCGGGGGGGATATTGCTTCGAGCAAAATGGCCTGTTTGAACGGGTGTTGCGCGAAGTTGGGTTTACGGTACGCAGCGTGCTGGGGCGGGTTGTGCTGGCGAATCCGTCGCAGATGCCGCCGCGTACGCACCGGTTGCTGCTGGTTGAGCTGAACGGCGAGCGCTGGATCGCTGATGTAGGATTTGGCGGACAAACGCTGACGGCGCCGATTCGTTTGATCGCCAACGAGGAGCAGGAAACCCCGCACGGGTGCTATCGTTTGCTGAGCGAGGGTAACGACTGGGTACTGCAATTCCGCCATCACGAGCACTGGCAGTCAATGTACCAATTTGACCTGGGGACGCAGTACTTCAACGATTACGTGATGGGTAACTTCTGGTCGGCGCACTGGCCTCAGTCCCATTTTCGTCATCACCTGCTGATGTGTCGCCACCTGCCGGACGGGGGCAAGCTGACGCTGACCAACTTTAATTTTACCCACTGGCAGAACGGTCATGTGGAGGAGCAGATCCATTTGCCGGATGCGGAGGCGCTATATAAGCTGATGCAGGACCGGTTTGGCCTGGGCGTTGATGACCCGAAGCACGGCTTTACACTGGCAGAGCTGACGGCAGTAATGGCAGGGTTTGATACGCATCCGCAGGCAGGGAAATAGCCCGGTGGCGGCTACGCCTTACCGGGCCTACGGGAGTATACGTAGGTCGGGTAAGGCGTAGCCGCCACCCGACAAATCAACGGCGCGATCTCACCACCTGATACCGACGCGTGAAGTACTCAAACGGCGCGCTCCACACGTGCACCAGGCGGGTGAACGGGAAGATGAGGAAGATCGTCATCCCCAGCACCAGATGCACGCGGAAGATCGGCGCGACGCCGCTCAGCATTTCCGACGAGCCGCCCTTAAACGTGACGATCCCCTGTGCCCAGCCGACCAGCTTCATCATCTCGCTTCCGTCAGGGTACTGAGCGGAGAAAGGAATGGTCGACAGCCCAAGGATGCACTGAAGCAGCAGGATACTCATGATGATAATATCCGGCGTGGTGGACGTGGCGCGCACCCGCTGGTTGAACAGGCGTCGGATCAAAAGCATCGACCCACCGATCAGCGTCAGCACCCCGCAAATACCTCCCGCAATCATGGCTAACTGCTGTTTAACCGCGACGGGTAAAAACCAGGCGTACATCCAGTGCGGGGTTAACATGCCGAACAGGTGCCCGAAGAAGATCCCCAGAATCCCAATATGAAACAGGTTCGAAGCCCAGTTCATCCCGCGCTTGCTGAGCATCTGGCTTGATGACGCCCGCCAGGTGTACTGCCCATAGTCGTAGCGCAACCAACTGCCGAGGAAGAAGACGGTGGCGCAGATGTACGGATAAATGTCATAGAAAAACACGTTCAGGTAATGAGTCATTTTGGGCCTCCGGCGCTGACGTCCACGTACTGCGGCGCGACGTCCTGGCTAAAGCGTCGTTGATATTGCTGCATCGGCGAACTGTCGCACGATGTGGCGTTGTCTTCGATAAACTTGACCTGTTCCTCTTCCCACACGGCGTCCAGCGCCTGACGGGTATCATCACGTTTTTCACCGGATACCTGTTTCGCCACGCTGTCGCTGGAAAGCCGTGTTTCCGCCAGCGACAGCAGGGCGTCAAACAGCTGGTAATGCGCTACCTCGCGCTGTTTCAGGCGGCCTCCAATCAGCGCCAGTATAGGCGCGACGTTTTGCAGCCCTTCACGCGCCTCGTCGTCGCTGACGATACTGAGATATTCCAGATAGAGCGGCAGATAGTCCGGCAGCTCGCGGCAATCCAGCTCCAGCCCGGCTTTCTCATACTGGCTCATCAGGTCGACCATCGCCTGACCGCGATCGCGGGACTCGGCGTGAACGTGCTCGAACAGCAGTAGTGAAGTCGCGCGCCCCCGCTCGAAAACTTCACACCATTCGGCCTGCTTATCCAGCAGCGGGGCGCTCAGGTGCTGCTGCGCAAACGGCAGTAGCATGGGCGCATCCTGTTCCACCAGGGAAAGCGCTTCTTCACGGTTATCCCAAAGCAGCTCATCGGGATACTCAATCAGTAGCGCGATGATTTTAAGGATCTGCATTATTCTCCCTCCCCGTGATCGCGCACCTCGGTAATGTTGATCGCGTCGATGCGGCTGCTGTTGAAGAGGTTGAACCTGGTGTCGGAGCCGTGACAGCCGTCACCGAAGGTGAAGCCGCAGCCGTTTTTCTCCGGGAAGGCGTCGCGCGCCATTTCGCGGTGGCTGGTCGGGATCACGAAGCGGTCTTCGTAGTTAGCGATGGCCAGATAGCGGTACATCTCCTCAACCTGCGCTTCGGTCAGGCCCACTTCCTCAATGGCGCGGGTATCGGTCACGCCTTCCACGGTCTGGGAGCGTTTGTAGTGGCGCATCGCCATCATGCGCTTCAGAGCGCGCAGCACCGGGCCGGTATCGCCCGCGCTGAGCATATTTGCCAGGTATTGCACCGGGATGCGCAGGCTTTCGACCGCAGGCAGTACACCGTCGCTCTGCGGCAGACCACCCGCGTCCGCGTAGGACTGAATCGGTGACAGCGGCGGCACATACCAGACCATCGGCAGGGTGCGGTATTCCGGATGCAGCGGCAGGGCGAGCTTCCAGTCCATCGCCATTTTGTAAACCGGGGAACGCTGCGCTGCGTCGATGACGTTCTGCGGGATGCCCTGCTTCAGGGCTTCTTCAATCACCGCCGGATCGTTCGGGTTAAGGAACACGTCGCACTGGCGCTCATACAGATCGGTTTCATGCTCGGTGCTGGCCGCCTCTTCAATACGGTCCGCGTCATACAACAGCACACCAAGGTAGCGGATGCGTCCAACGCAGGTTTCTGAGCAGACGGTCGGCTGGCCGGACTCGATGCGCGGATAGCAGAAGATGCACTTCTCTGACTTGCCGCTTTTCCAGTTGAAGTAGATTTTCTTGTACGGGCAGCCGCTGATGCACAGTCGCCAGCCGCGGCATTTGTCCTGGTCGATCAGCACAATGCCGTCCTCTTCGCGTTTGTAAATCGCACCGCTCGGGCAGGTGGCGACGCAGCTCGGGTTGAGGCAATGCTCGCACAGGCGCGGCAGGTACATCATGAAGGTGTTTTCGAACTGACCGTACATCTCTTTCTGGATCTTCTGAAAGTTTCGGTCGCGGGCGCGTTTTTCGAACTCGCCACCCAGCAGCTCCTCCCAGTTTGGTCCCCAGACGATCTTATCCATCCGCTTACCGTCAATCAGCGAGCGGGGGCGGGCGGTAGGGAGGTGATCCCCCTCCGGGGCGCGGTGCAGATCCTGGTAATCGAAGGTGAAAGGTTCATAGTAATCGTCAATCTGCGGCAACACGGGGTTGGCGAAAATTTTCGACAGGACGCCCATTTTTCCGCCGAGGCGCGGGGTCAGCTTGCCGTGAATACTGCGGATCCATCCGCCTTGCCACTCATCCTGATCTTCCCAGTTTTTCGGATAGCCGATACCCGGTTTGGTTTCGACGTTATTAAACCACGCATACTCCATCCCTTCGCGCCCGGTCCAGACGTTCTTACAGGTGACCGAGCAGGTGTGGCAGCCAATGCATTTATCGAGATTCAGTACCATGCCAACCTGTGAGCGTATTTTCATTTTTTCGCCTCCTGAACCTGATCCCAACCTTCGCCGTCCAGCCAGTTAATGTTTTTCATTTTGCGGATCATAATGAACTCGTCGCGATTCGAGCCGACGGTGCCGTAATAGTTAAAGCTGTACGCCAGCTGCGCGTAGCCGCCAATCATATGGGTCGGTTTCGGACAGACGCGGGTGACCGAGTTGTGGATCCCGCCGCGCCGTCCGGTCACTTCTGACCCCGGAATGTTCAGAATGCGCTCCTGAGCGTGGTACATCATGGTCATGCCCGGCGGCACGCGCTGGCTGACCACCGCGCGGGCGGTGAGGGCGCCGTTGGCGTTGAAGGCTTCGATCCAGTCGTTGTCCTCAATCCCCAGCTCGCGCGCGTCGGTTTCGCTGATCCAGACGATTGGCCCCCCGCGTGACAGGGTCTGCATCAGCAGGTTTTCGCTGTAGGTGGAGTGAATGCCCCATTTCTGGTGCGGCGTCAGGAAGTTAAGCGCTTTTTCCGGGAAGCCGTTCGGCGGGATCTCGCGCATATGGGTGACGCTGCGGGTATCAATCGGTGGACGATAGGCCACCAGACTTTCACCGAAGGCGCGCATCCAGGCGTGATCCTGATACAGCTGCTGGCGGCCGGAAATCGTGCGCCACGGGATCAGCTCGTGAACGTTGGTATAGCCTGCGTTATACGAGACATGCTCGCTCTCAAGGCCGGACCACGTTGGGCTGGAGATAATTTTGCGCGGCTGCGCCTGAATATCGCGGAAGCGGATTTTCTCGTCTTCTTTGTTCAGCGCCAGATGGGTGTGATCGCGCCCGGTCAGTTCGCCGAGGGCTTCCCAGGCTTTGACCGCGACCTGACCGTTGGTTTCCGGGGCAAGAGCGAGGATCACCTCTGAAGCGTCAATGGCGGTTTCAATGCGCGGTCGGCCTTTGGCCGGGCCGTCGAGCTTGACGTAATTGAGCTTGCCGAGGAAATCGACTTCGTTTTGCGTGTTCCACGATATGCCTTTTCCGCCGTTGCCGAGCTTGTCCAGCAGCGGACCGAGAGAAGTGAAGCGCTCGTAGGTTTCCGGATAGTTGCGCTCGACGACCGCAATGTTTGGCGCGGTTTTACCGGGGATGAGATCGCACTCGCCTTTGCGCCAGTCCAGAATATCAAAAGGCTGCGACAGTTCCCCCGGGGAGTCATGCTGAAGCGGCTGTAGCACCACGTCAGTTTCGGTGCCGAGATGCCCGACGCACACTTCAGAGAAGACTTTGGCGATGCCTTTGTAGATCTCCCAGTCGCTGCGGGACTCCCACGCGGGGTCAACGGCGGCAGAGAGCGGGTGAATAAACGGATGCATGTCCGAGGTATTCATATCGTCTTTTTCATACCATGTGGCGGTCGGCAGGACGATATCGGAGAACAGGCAGGTGCTGGACATACGGAAATCGAGCGTCACCAGCAGATCCAGCTTGCCCTCAATGGCGGCGGTTTGCCATTCCACCTCTTCAGGTTTGACATCATCCGTTGAGCCTAAATCCTCGCCCTGAATCCCGCTCTCGGTGCCAAGCAGGTATTTGAGCATGTACTCATGGCCTTTTCCGGACGAGCCAAGCAGGTTAGAACGCCAGACAAACAGGTTGCGCGGGTGGTTCATGCCGTTGTCCGGCTGTTCGCAGGCGAAGCGAATATCGCCCGATTTTAACGCCTGCACGGTGTAATCCTGCGGCGACATTCCGGCGGCGTCGGCACGGGCCTTAACGTGCAGCGGGTTGAGGTTAAGCTGCGGCGCGGAAGGGAGCCAGCCCATGCGCTCGGCGCGGACGTTGAAATCAATCAGATGTCCGGTGAATTTCGACGCGTCTGCAAGAGGAGAAAGCAGCTCCTGTGCGGTGAGCTTCTCATAGCGCCACTGGCTGGCGTGGTTGTAGAAGTAAGAGGTGCTGTTCATCTGGCGCGGCGGACGGTTCCAGTCCAGCGCGAAGGCCAGCGGCAGCCAGCCGGTTTGCGGACGCAGTTTCTCCTGGCCGACATAGTGCGACCAGCCGCCGCCGCTTTGCCCGACGCAGCCGCAGAAGACCAGCATGTTGATCATCCCGCGGTAGTTCATGTCCATGTGGTACCAGTGGTTCACACCGGCCCCGAGGATGATCATCGAACGACCATGGGTTTTGTGCGCCGTGTCGGCAAATTCACGGGCGATTTTTTCTATCAGGTAAGCGGGTACGCCGGTAATTTGTTCGCCCCAGGCCGGGGTGTAGGCTTTGATCTCGGCGTAGTTTGCCGCCGCGTTACTGTCTTCCAGACCGCGATCGAGGCCGTAGTTTGCGAGCACCAGATCGTACACGCTGACCACGCGTCTCTGGCTGCCGTCGGCCAGCGTCAGGGTTTTACTCGGTACGCGGCGCGTCAGCACCGGCTCCTGCTTCACGCTGCGGAAATGCGGGTTCTCGTTGCCCCCGAAGTAAGGGAAGGCCACGTCTGCCACACTGTCGTGGGTGATGAGCAGGGAAAGCGTCAGCTCGGTCTCCTGTCCCGCGGCCAGCGACTCCAGGTTCCATTTGCCTTTTTCGCCCCAGCGGAAACCGATAGAGCCGTTCGGCGCCACCAGATTTCCGGCGACGTCAAAGGCGATGGTTTTCCACTCCGGATTATTGGTTTCACCCAGCCCGTCGGCCAGATCCGACGCGCGCAGCATGCGGCCCGGCACCACGCGACCGTCAGCCTGTTCATCCAGCAGGACCAGCATCGGCATGTCGGTGTAGCGGCGGCAATAGTTGAGGAAGTAATCGCTCGGGTTATCAAGGTGGAACTCTTTGAGGATCACATGCCCCATCGCCATGGCGAGGGCGCTGTCGGTACCCTGTTTGGGGGCCAGCCACTGGTCGCTGAGCTTCGCCACCTCCGAGAAGTCCGGCGTAATGGCGACGGTCTTGGTGCCTTTGTAACGTACTTCGGTAAAGAAGTGGGCGTCCGGGGTACGCGTCTGCGGCACGTTCGAGCCCCAGGCAATGATATAGCTGGAGTTGTACCAGTCCGCCGATTCCGGCACGTCGGTCTGCTCGCCCCAGGTCATCGGCGATGCCGGAGGCAAATCGCAGTACCAGTCATAGAAGCTCAGGCAGGTGCCGCCGAGCAGGGAGAGATAGCGCGTACCGGCGGCATAAGAGACCATCGACATGGCCGGGATAGGCGAAAAACCGGCCACCCGATCCGGGCCGTAATTTTTGATGGTCCAGACGTTGGCGGCAGCAATCAGCTGGTTAAGCTCTTTCCAGTTTGAGCGGATAAACCCGCCTTTACCGCGCGCCTTTCTGTAGCTTTGCGCTTTCTGTGGATCGTTCTGAATGGCATCCCAGGCCAGTACTGGATCGGTATGCTGCGCCAGCGCCTCGCGCCAGAGTTCGATCAGCCTGCGGCGTACCAGCGGGTACTTGAGACGGTTGGCGCTGTAGAGATACCAGGAGTAGCTTGCGCCACGCGGGCAGCCGCGCGGTTCGTGGTTAGGCAGGTCGGGGCGGGTACGCGGGTAGTCGGTCTGCTGGGTTTCCCATGTCACCAGGCCATTTTTGACATAAATCTTCCAGCTACAGGAGCCGGTGCAGTTAACGCCGTGGGTGGATCGCACAATCTTGTCGAACTGCCAGCGCTGACGGTAGCTGTCCTCCCAGTCGCGGTTGGTGTGGTACACCTGGCCGTGCCCATCGGCGAAACTGTCGCCTTTTGTTTTGAAGTAACGGAAGCGGTCCAACAGTTTGCTCATGACATTTCTCCTGCTTCGATAACATGGCCGGAGGGTGAGGCATCACGCTCCGGCGAAGAGGTAGTTATTATTTTTGTGAGGATTTGCGGCCGTACACCAGCCAGGTGACGAGCACGCAGACGATGTAAAACACGAGGAAGACTTTCATGGCGCCCACCGGGGAACCGGTCATCGCCAGGGAGGTGCCAAAGGCTTTGGGAATAAAGAACCCGCCCACCGCACCGATGGCAGAGATAAAGCCCAGCGCCGCAGCCGTTTCGGTCACCGCTTCATGCTGTGCCTGTTCATCGCTCCCGCCCTGTTTTTTCACGCGGTCGAGGGTGATTTGGCGAAAGATAATCGCGATCATCTGGAAGGTCGAGCCGCTACCCAAGCCTGCGGTCAGAAACAGGCCCATAAAGACCAGATAGAAGGCGATAAAGCTGCCTGAACCAGACCCGGGGAGCGTCAGGAAAATCAGGGCGCTAAAGATGGCCATAAAGACGAAGTTGATCAGCGTCACCCTTACGCCGCCCAGTCTGTCCGAAATCATTCCGCCAGCCGAACGCGCCAGGGCGCCGATCAGTGGGCCAAAGAAGGCGAGGTGGAGGATATTAACGTCCGGAAACTGGGTTTTCGACAGCATGGCAAAGCCTGCCGAGAAACCGATAAACGAGCCGAAGGTTGCCAGATAAAGCAGGCTCAGCAGCCAGAGATGAAAGCGCTTAAGCACCGGAAGCTGGCTGGCAATGGACGCTTTCGAGCTGGCGATGTCATTCATGCCAAAAAACGCCGCAATGGTGGCCAGAATCAGCAGCGGCGCCCAGATCCACGCCGCGTTCGCCAGCCACATCGTCGAGCCATCCTCCTGCGGTACGCCGTGCACGCCGAGGAAGGTAAACATCGGCAGGAAAATCACCAGCGGCGCAACCAGCTGCATCACACTCACGCCCAGGTTACCCAGCCCGCCGTTAATGCCCAGTGCGCTGCCCTGTCTGGCTTTCGGGAAGAAGAAGCTGATGTTTCCCATACTGGAAGCGAAGTTGGCACCGGCAAAACCGCAAAGCAGCGCGATGATGATGAAGATCCAATAGGGCGTGGCGGTATTCTGGATGGCGATCCCAAGCCAGACACAGGGTACGACCAGGATAACGGTGCTTAACACGGTCCAGTAACGCCCGCCAAATATCGGCACCATAAAAGAGTAGGGGACACGCAATATCGCGCCGGAGAGAGAAGGTAATGCCGTTAGCATAAAAAGCTGATCGGTGCTGAAATTAAATCCGACCTTATTAAGATTTACCGCAATAGCGCTAAACAACATCCAGACGCAAAACGCCAGAAGCAAACATGCCACGGAAATCCACAGGTTTCTTCGTGCGATATGTTTCCCTTTATTCTCCCAAAATTGCGCGTTTTCCGGTTTCCAGTTACTCAACAGATGCTGATTACTCTTCTCGCTTTGATGTGACATATCACCCTCTTGCTTACCGAAGTGGAGAGAAAAAAGAAGGAAAAACAGAAAGATACCTGTCAGTGGTTTATGAAATTTATAGGATGTTATGGGATACATCTGAAAGGATAGATAAAAAAGCGAATCCCTGAGTTTGGAATGGGAATCAGGGTTCGCTTTATGTGTTACTAATTGTAACTCTTTGCGGAAATTAATACTCCGATGGGAGTATTAAAACAATTCGAGGGAGATAAGTTTATCCAGATGCTTATTAAATGCCGCGTCGTCCATTTCAGGCATATTTAAGACGTATATGCCATCCAGGCCACATACCAGACCAATTAAACGCCAGGCGATATTTTCCGGCTGATCAGCAAGCGTAAAGGCGTTGGCCTCCGTACCGGCGCGGATAATTGCGACCGTTTCCTGGTGCCACATCTCCATGGTCAAAACGTAGGCGCTTTTGATATCGCTATCCCGGCTGGCGAGAATTTGCGCCTCCCGCCACAGCCGAATGTAGGGCTCAAACCCGCCGTCATCGCTGCCGAGCATGGCATGCAGGCGCTCGCGCCAGCCTGCGTTTTCGCCAACGATTTCAGCATCCAGCAAATCGCGGATCAGCCTGACAAACGCCAGCGATTTAAGCTCGCCCGCCGACGCAAAGTGGTGATGCACCTGCCCGGTGGCGACGCCCGCTTCGGTAGCGATTCGGCGCACGGTCATCGCAGCGAATCCTTCGGTCAGCGCCACGCGCATTGCGGCCTGTAGGATCTCTTCCCGCCGCTCGTCCTTGCTCAGATAACGCATAATTTCTCACTCTCAATGGCAACGAAACGAGTGTAACAAAGAGCTGGACAAGTGTTCAACTTTACGTAGGATCGCAATCTGGACATGTGTCCAGTTTTTAACTGAAAAGGAAATTTATGTTTCGTCAGTGGTTAGCGTTAGTGATTATCGTGCTGGTGTATATCCCGGTGGCGATTGACGCGACGGTGCTGCACGTGGCGGCGCCAACATTGAGCATGACGCTGGGTGCCAGCGGCAACGAATTGTTGTGGATTATTGATATTTACTCGCTGGTGATGGCGGGGATGGTGCTGCCGATGGGCGCGCTGGGCGATCGCATAGGTTTTAAGCGCCTGCTGATGATCGGCAGCGTGCTGTTTGGCCTGTCATCGTTAGCGGCGGCTTTTGCGCCGTCCGCGGGCTGGCTGATTGCCGCCCGCGCGTCGCTGGCGATTGGCGCGGCGATGATCATTCCGGCTACGCTTGCAGGGATCCGCACGCTGTTTATTGACGTGCGGCACCGTAACATCGCCCTTGGCGTCTGGGCTGCCGTTGGGTCGGGCGGCGCGGCGTTTGGCCCGCTGATTGGCGGCATGCTGCTGGAGCACTTTTACTGGGGTTCGGTCTTCCTGATTAACGTGCCGATCGTGCTGATCGTGGTTTCGCTTGCTGCGCACTTTGTGCCTGCTCAGCAGGGTCGGCCCGAGCAGCCGCTCAATATCAGCCATGCCATTATGCTGATTGTCGCCATTTTACTGCTGGTCTACAGCGCCAAAACCGCCCTGAAAGGGGTGCTGTCGCCGTGGATGGTGGCCTCTACGCTGCTTACCGGGGCGGTGATGCTGTTTATTTTCGTCCGTATCCAGCTGCGCGCGCGCGTGCCAATGATCGACATGCGTCTGTTTTGCCATCGCATTATTTTAAGCGGCGTGGTCATGGCGATGACCGCCATGATTGCGCTGGTGGGCTTTGAACTGCTGATGGCGCAGGAGTTGCAGTTCGTGCATGGTTTTACGCCGTTTGAAGCAGGGATATTTATGCTGCCGGTGATGGTGGCGAGCGGATTTAGCGGGCCGATCGCGGGTGTGCTGGTCGGGCGTCTGGGGCTGCGCATTGTCGCGGCCGGAGGCATGGGGCTAAGCGCGATCAGTTTTATCGGCCTGTCGACGCTCGATTTCAGCACCCAACAGTGGCAGGCGTGGAGCCTGATGGTGCTGCTGGGCTTCAGTGCCGCCAGCGCACTGCTGGCATCGACGTCAGCGATCATGGCTGCCGCGCCGAAAGAGAAAGCGGCCGCGGCAGGCGCGATCGAAACCATGTCCTACGAGCTGGGCGCTGGTCTCGGGATCGCCATTTTCGGTCTGCTGTTAACCCGCAGCTTTTCGGCGTCAATTGTACTGCCGCAGGGGCTGAGCGCGTCGCTGACCGATAAAGCGTCGTCGTCCATCGGTGAAGCGATGAAGGTCGCGCAGGAGCTGACGCCGTCACTGGCCGAGCCGGTGATGACGGCGGCGAAAACCGCGTTCATCACCTCGCACAGCGTGGCCCTGGGCAGTGCGGGAGCCATGCTGATGATTCTGGCGATCGGGATCTGGTTTAGTCTGGCGAAGGTCGGAGGGCAGCAGTAAAAAAAAGGCCAGCCGCGAGGGCTGGCCTTTTGAACTAACACATCTTAGAACTGGTAGGTCAGACCTACAGCCACGATGTTGTCGGTAGCCACTTTGGCATCTTTGGTGAACTGGCTGTCATCCACGAGGTTGATTTTGTAATCAACGTAGGTGGACATGTTTTTGTTGAAGTAGTAGCTCGCGCCAACGTCAACGTATTCAACCAGGTCCTGGTCGCCATAAGAACCGATGTCTTTACCTTTGGATTTCAGGTAAGCGATGGATGGACGCAGACCGAAGTCAAACTGGTACTGAGCCACAACTTCGAAGTTCTGTGCTTTGTTGGCAACGTGACCGCTACCGAACGCCGTCATGTTGCGGGTTTCAGAGTAGGTGGTTGCCAGGTAGATGTTGTTCGCATCGTACTTCAGGCCAGCAGCCCAGACTTCTGCGTTTTCGCCACCGGCGTTCAGGTTGCTTGCAGCACGAACCTGACGGTCAGTACGGTCAGATTTCGCGTAGGTCGCACCCACACCGAAGCCGTCGAATTCATAGGTAGAAGACAGACCCCAGCCGTCACCGTTGGATTCGGTGATCTCTGAACGGTCGTTTTTACCCTGGTACTGGGCAGCCACGTTCAGGCCGTCAACCAGACCAAAGAAGTCGGTGTTACGGTAGGTGGCAACGCCAGTGGTACGACCGGTCATGAAGCCGTCAGTCTGCGTCCAGGTATCGCCACCGAACTCTGGCAGAACGTCAGTCCATGCGCCGATGTCATAAGCAACACCGTAGTTACGACCGTAGTCGAAGGAACCGAATTCATCGAATTTCAGACCAGCGAAGGCCAGACGGGTTTTGTTGCCGTCGGAACCCTGAGCTTCAGAGCGGTTGCCCTTGAACTCATATTCCCACTGGCCGTATCCGGTCAGCTGATCGTTGATCTGAGTTTCACCTTTGAAGCCCAGACGAACGTATGTTTTGTCGCCGTCGCTACCAGCATCATCAGAAAAATAGTGCAGACCAGTAACTTTGCCGTACAGATCCAGTTTGTTACCGTCTTTGTTAAAAACTTCAGCCGCGTTAACAACGCCAGCCGCCAACATGGAAGTCACTGCCACTGCAACTAATTTAAGTTTCATCTTAACTAACCCTTATAATTTTATTTAGGTATTTCCTAAGCCACCTGAGCGATTTTTAAACGAGGCTTATCGTCAATGGCAGACTATTTTTAAAATTCCGTAGACTGCTTTCAATAATAAGTTTCAAAATATTAAAGATAATTTCAATTAGTGTGATCCTGATCCGATAAATTTCCCTTAAATCGCTTAATAAGGTTAATTTATATACATAAATTGATTATTAACAAAACACGATAATAAGGCTGGAAATAGTTGCCATGCGTTTTTGTTTTTAGAGGGAGATAAAAGGGCTTGGCAGATAATCTCAAGGAATGGGGCGCGTTATTGACTTTTAAAACAGTGGTTTGTGGATTTGTCCGGAAGCCAGCAACTACTTTTTAAAAGAAACATCCAGAAATAAACTATTGCACTATGTGCTATATAGTGTGGGAATATTGGGGTTGAATTAATTACCTTTGTTGTCAGTTTGTGTCAATTTCCACAACGGATCTGACTTTCTGTGAGTACTCTATACAGAAATAGAAATACATACGAATGTTATAAATAATATTCTTTATTGTGATCACATATTAAAATAATGTTAATTTTTACCGGGCATGATTCGTGCCCGGTAAAATTAAAATACTATTTGCGGGTGGCATACCAGCAAAGTAATGATCCGGCGCAAACCATTAATGCCCCTTGCCAGAATGAGAATGAAAGCGGAGAGCTCAGCATAATAGCCGCCAGCGCGGCAGAGAGTACCGGGGTGAAGTAGGAGACGGCCGCAAGCACCGTGACGTTACCGTGGAGGATCCCAATGTTCCAGGCGGCGTAGCCAAAGCCAAGGGCAACACCACACATCAACAGTTTCACGACTACCGGCACGCTGAATACCATTTCGGGCTGATCGCTGACGGCATATTTGACCCACAGGCTCAGGGCGGTCAGCAGGACGAAAAGAGTAATGCCATTTTGCCCTCTGGCATACCTGCTGGTGACGGTGCAGTAGGCGGCCCAGATAAAGGCACCGGCAAATGCCAGCCCGTAGCTCAGCGGGCTGGAAACGATGTTTTGCATGATGTCGTGAACGTGCAGCCCGTTTTCGCCGCCTAAGACCCAGCCCACGCCCAACAGGGAGATCGCTAAGCCGGGGATCACCCACAGGGTGGATTTTTGTCCGTTGAACAAAATGGCGAACACAATCGTCAGGCTTGGCCAGAGATAATTGACCATGCCCACCTCAATTGCCTGCGAGCGCGTCGCGGCAAAGCCAAGCGACAGGGCAAGGCACATTTCATAGCTGACAAACAGGACGCTGCCCGCAATGAGATAGCCTTTCGAAAACCGTTTAATATCAGGGAAACCTACCGTCGCCAGACACAATAATCCGCTGACGGTGTAGATCATCGCTGCGCCCCCCACCGGGCCAAGTCCCTCACTGACGCTGCGGATGAGACCCACCATGGTGCTCCACAGCAGTATGGCCACCAGGCCAATCAGCGTTGCTCTTTTTCTGTCCATTACCCTGCCAGTCTCATAAAAATCAAAGGGTAAACTTATAGCATCTAACCCATTCACCAGGCGAATTTTCTGTTTCGCGGTTAACCCGAAAGGAGTAATAAATCATACCGGCGGTGACTATTAAGGGGGCGAAGTTCGGCGACCTTGATTTGACGCAAAAAAAACAGGGGCTTTGCTGTTAGTTTGCGGCGCGAAGTCTTATCAGATAACGAGGACAGCAATGGACGTCAGCCGCAGACAATTTTTTAAAATCTGCGCGGGCGGTATGGCCGGAACAACAGCCGCAATGCTGGGATTCGCTCCCAAAATGGCGCTGGCTCAGGCACGCAACTATAAACTGCTGCGCGCGAAAGAGATCCGTAACACCTGCACATACTGCTCCGTGGGTTGTGGGCTATTAATGTATAGCCTGGGTGATGGCGCGAAGAACGCCAAAGAAGCGATTTATCATATTGAAGGGGACCCGGACCATCCGGTGAGCCGCGGGGCGCTTTGCCCGAAAGGGGCGGGGCTGCTGGACTACGTCCACAGTGAAAACCGTCTGCGCTATCCGGAATATCGTGCGCCGGGCTCTGATAAATGGCAGCGCATCTCCTGGGACGAGGCCTTCTCACGTATTGCAAAACTGATGAAAGCGGATCGCGACGCCAACTTTATTGAAAAGAACGAGCAGGGCGTTACGGTAAACCGCTGGACCTCCACCGGGATGCTGTGTGCGTCTGCGGCAAGTAATGAGACCGGCATGCTGACGCAAAAATTTGTGCGCTCCCTCGGCATGCTGGCGGTTGATAACCAGGCGCGCGTCTGACACGGACCAACGGTAGCAAGTCTTGCTCCAACATTTGGTCGCGGTGCGATGACCAACCACTGGGTTGATATCAAAAACGCAAACGTCGTGGTGGTGATGGGCGGTAACGCCGCTGAAGCCCATCCGGTGGGATTCCGCTGGGCGATGGAAGCGAAAAACAACAACGATGCGACGCTGATTGTCGTCGATCCACGCTTTACGCGTACGGCATCGGCGGCTGATATTTATGCGCCGATCCGCTCCGGTACGGATATTACGTTCCTTTCCGGCGTGCTGTTGTACCTGATCGAAAACAATAAGATTAACGCGGAATACGTTAAGCATTACACCAATGCCGGCCTGCTGGTGCGGGAAGATTTCGCCTTCGAAGATGGCCTGTTCAGCGGCTATGACGCAGAGAAACGTCAGTACGATAAATCGTCCTGGAACTATCAATTCGACGAAAACGGCTACGCGAAACGCGATGAGACCCTGACCGATCCGCGCTGCGTGTGGAACTTGCTGAAACAGCATGTTTCCCGTTATACGCCAGACGTGGTGGAAAACATCTGCGGTACGCCGAAAGCAGACTTCCTGAAAGTATGTGAAGTGCTGGCCTCCACCAGTGCCGCCGACAGAACAACCACCTTCCTGTACGCGCTGGGCTGGACGCAGCATACCGTGGGCGCGCAGAACATCCGTACCATGGCGATGATCCAGCTGCTGCTCGGCAACATGGGGATGGCCGGTGGCGGCGTGAACGCCCTGCGCGGACACTCCAACATTCAGGGCTTAACCGATCTCGGCCTGCTGTCGACCAGCCTGCCGGGTTACCTGACCCTGCCGTCGGAGAAGCAGACCGACTGGCAAAGCTGGCTTGACGCCAACACGCCAAAAGCGACGCGTCCGGACCAGGTGAACTACTGGAGTAACTATCCGAAGTTTGCCGTCAGTCTGATGAAATCGTTCTACGGCGATGCGGCGCAGAAAGAGAATGACTGGGGCTTTGAGTGGTTGCCGAAATGGGATCAGGCTTACGATGTCATCAAGTATTTCAACATGATGGATAAGGGCGACGTCACGGGGTATATCTGCCAGGGCTTTAACCCGGTGGCGTCATTCCCGGATAAAAACAAAGTCGTTCGCAGCCTGAGCAAGCTGAAGTACATGGTGGTTATCGATCCGCTGGTCACCGAAACGTCTACGTTCTGGCAGAACCACGGCGAGTCTAACGATGTCGATCCGGCATCCATTCAGACCGAGGTGTTCCGACTGCCATCGACCTGCTTTGCGGAAGAGGACGGTTCTATTGCCAACTCTGGCCGCTGGCTACAGTGGCACTGGAAAGGTCAGGATGCGCCGGGTGAAGCGCTTAATGACGGCGAAATTCTGGCCGGGATTTACCATCGTCTGCGCGAAATGTACCGCACCGAAGGCGGCAAAGGCGCTGAGCCGCTGCTGAAGATGAGCTGGAACTACAAGCAGCCGGATCATCCTGAGTCTGAAGAGGTGGCAAAAGAGAACAACGGCGTGGCGCTGGCCGATCTGTACGATGCCAACGGCAATCTGGTGGCGAAGAAAGGCCAGTTGCTCAATAGCTTCGCGCTGTTGCGTGACGACGGCACCACGGCCTCGTCATGCTGGATCTACACCGGCAGCTGGACGGAGCAGGGTAACCAGATGGCCAACCGTGATAACGCCGATCCGTCAGGCCTGGGCAACACGCTGGGCTGGGCATGGGCGTGGCCGTTGAACCGCCGCGTACTGTACAACCGTGCCTCGGCAGACGTGAACGGTAAGCCGTGGGATCCGAAACGCATGCTGATCGAGTGGAACGGCACGAAGTGGACGGGGAACGATATCCCGGACTTCAGCACCGCCGCGCCGGGCAGCAACACCGGGCCGTTTATCATGCAGCCGGAAGGGTTGGGACGTCTGTTTGCCATCGACAAGCTGGCGGAAGGGCCGTTCCCGGAACATTACGAGCCGATGGAAACGCCGCTCGGCACTAACCCGCTGCACCCGAACGTAGTTTCCAGCCCGGTAGTGCGTATCTATGAAGATGACGTGCTGCGTTTAGGTAAAAAGGACAAGTTCCCGTATGTCGGAACTACCTACCGCCTGACTGAGCATTTCCATACCTGGACCAAACATGCGCGGCTTAACGCCATCGCGCAGCCGGAACAGTTTGTGGAGATAAGCGAAACGCTGGCGAAGGCGAAAGGCATTGCCAATGGCGATCGCGTGACGGTGAGCAGCAAGCGCGGCTTTATTCGCGCGGTAGCGGTGGTCACCCGTCGTCTGCAAAGTCTGAACGTACACGGCCAGCAGGTAGAAACCGTCGGCATCCCGCTGCACTGGGGCTTTGAAGGGGTGGCGCAGAAAGGCTACATCGCCAATACCCTGACGCCAAACGTCGGCGATTCCAACTCGCAAACGCCGGAGTATAAAGCGTTTCTGGTCAACATCGAGAAAGCGTAAGGAGCGATTAAATGGCGATGGAAACACAAGACATTATTAAACGCTCCGCGACCAACCCGATAACGCCCGCGCCTCGCGCGCGGGACTACAAGGCAGAAGTCGCCAAGCTGATCGATGTCTCCTCCTGCGTGGGCTGTAAGGCCTGCCAGGTGGCCTGCTCGGAGTGGAACGATATCCGCGACGAGGTGGGGCACTGCGTTGGCGTTTACGATAACCCGGCTGATCTGAGCGCCAAGTCCTGGACGGTGATGCGCTTTAGCGAAACCGACCAGAACGGCAAGCTGGAGTGGCTAATCCGTAAAGACGGCTGTATGCACTGTGAAGATCCGGGCTGCCTGAAGGCATGCCCGTCTGCGGGTGCAATTATTCAGTACGCCAACGGGATCGTCGACTTCCAGCAGGATAACTGTATCGGCTGCGGCTACTGCATCGCAGGCTGTCCGTTTAATATCCCGCGCCTCAATAAAGAAGATAACCGGGTCTATAAATGCACGCTGTGTGTCGATCGCGTCAGCGTCGGACAGGAGCCTGCCTGCGTGAAGACCTGTCCTACCGGGGCTATCCACTTCGGCACCAAAAAAGAGATGCTGGAAGTGGCGCAGCAGCGGGTGGATAAGCTCAAAGCGCGCGGCTATGACAAGGCCGGGATTTATAACCCGCAGGGCGTGGGCGGTACGCACGTCATGTATGTTCTGCACCACAATGACCAGCCGGAGCTGTATCACAATCTGCCGAAGGATCCGGCGATCGATACCTCAATCAACCTCTGGAAAGGGGCGCTTAAGCCGCTCTCAGCGGCGGGCTTTATCGCCACCTTTGCCGGGCTGATTTATCACTACATCGGTATCGGGCCGAATAAAGAGGTGGATGACGACGAGGAGGAGCATCATGAGTAAGTCGAAAATGATAGTGCGCACAAAATTTGTCGATCGCGCCTGTCACTGGACGGTGGTCATCTGCTTCTTCCTGGTGGCGGTATCCGGCATTTCGTTCTTCTTCCCGACGCTACAGTGGCTAACGGAAACCTTCGGGACACCGCAGATGGGGCGCATTCTGCATCCGTTCTTCGGCGTACTGATTTTCGTGGTGCTGATGTTTATGTTTGTACGTTTCGTTCATCACAACATCCCTGACAAGCAGGATATTCCGTGGCTAAAAGGGATTGTTGAGGTTCTGAAAGGCAACGAGCATAAAGTCGCGAAGGTGGGCAAATATAACGCCGGGCAGAAGATGATGTTCTGGACCATCATGAGCATGATTTTTGTGCTGCTGGTGACCGGGGTGATCATCTGGCGTCCGTATTTTGCGCACTATTTCCCGATTCAGGTAGTGCGCTACGCGCTGTTGATCCACGCGACCTCGGCCATTATTCTGATCCACGCCATTCTGATCCATATGTATATGGCATTCTGGGTGAAAGGGTCGATTAAAGGCATGATTGAAGGGAAGGTGAGCCGCCGCTGGGCGCAGAAGCACCATCCGCGCTGGTACCGCGACATTGAGCGTCTTGAAGCGCAAAAAGAGAGTTCGGAAGGGTTGAAGTAAACCTCGCGCCGTCGGCATTGTCCGGCGGCGCTGCGCTTGCGCGGCTTTTAGCTACGTATTGGTAATTAACGCATCAATTCCTGCAAGAACACTGCTTCTTGCACTGCGCAGATTACATACATAATCCTTATTATTAAGTTTTTTTGTCTCCACGTGTGTGATGTTGGCTGTATTAAGAAAATATGTCTGGAATTCAAGGTTCACCAGTGGCGTTGCAGCGTTTGAATATCCTCTTAAATGATTGTGATAGCTTAACGGGACAATAAGTCTCGTTGATAAGTCGTCATAATTATCGTGCTGAATAATCATAAAATAGGGTTGATATTCACACGTTCTGTTTGATGGATTGCGGTAAACGTCAAACTGAAAACACATCAAAGCCCTCCGAAATAAGGGTCATCCGATAATAGCCCAGCTTTGGCCGTTAATTCATTCATTGATTTAATAAATCCTTGATCCTGTTGACGCTGCCGCTTGAGCTCTCCTACTGTAGAGAGTGGGCGAGGTCTATTCCCCGTAGGGCGCTCTGTCGTAGCACATCTTTCTGTGCGGTTCGGTTTCATGTTTTCTCCTTTGTTGGTGCGGTCATTATCAACCGCAGCCAACAAAAAACAATACTGTTTCCCCTGGTAATCTACATTATGCGAGCCGTCTTCCAGTAATATCAAAACCGCTCTGCAATATACCGGAAGGGATATTTTGTTGGCTTCACTTTGCCGATCTTGCGTTTCGGTAAATCCACCTTGTCAACGTGAATTTCTTTATAGGGGATCTGTGAAAGCAGATGCGAAATAATATTCAACCGAACCCGTTTTTTATCTTCTGAGCGCGCCACAAACCACGGCGCCCAGGCGGTGTCGGTCGCTTTAAACATCGCATCACGGGCGAGGGTATATTCATCCCACAGATTGAAAGATTTTATGTCCATTGGAGACAGCTTCCAGATCTTGCGACCATCATTAATGCGATCGCGCAGGCGGCGTTCCTGCTCTTTTGGCGTTACTTCAAGCCAGTATTTCAACAATATGATACCGGCATCGACCATCGCTTTTTCCATTACCGGCGTTCCATCAAGAAATTTTTCGGCCTGCTCTTCGGTACAGAAACCCATTACTCTTTCCACGCCTGCGCGGTTGTACCAGCTCCGGTCAAAAATGACGATTTCACCGGCAGAGGGCAGATGGGGAACGTAACGCTGAAAATAGAGCTGACTTTTCTCTTTATCTGTGGGGGCCGGTAACGCAACAACGCGAAACACCCGGGGGCTGACGCGTTCGGTGATGGCTTTGATGGCGCCGCCTTTACCCGCGCCGTCTCGCCCTTCAAAAACAATACAGACCTTTAACCCTTTGGCGACCACCCATTGCTGGAGCTTAACCAGTTCAACATGGAGGCGGCGAAGCTCTTGCTCGTACGCTTTGGTTTTGAGCGGCGCGTTTTTAACGACATCATCAACAACACGGGTTTTCTTCTTACTGACCATGGCGGGGCTCCCTATGGGTCCGGTCGCGGGATCGAGGCCGTACTAAGCGTGTAATCGGCCTGAATGAATGGATTAATGTGTCAGAAAGCTGATTTGAACTGGTTCACCATACAAGTTTAATCAATAATGCACGCTGCGTATTTTTTAACAGTGGTCGCGGTATGAAAAAAACAATTTTTTCGTTAGCACTGGCTACCTTTGGCCTGGGGATGGCTGAATTTGGCATCATGGGCGTGCTGACAGAACTGGCTCATGATACGGGCATTTCGATTCCCTCCGCCGGAAATATGATTTCGTTTTACGCTTTTGGCGTAGTGATCGGCGCGCCGATTGTGGCGCTGTTTTCCAGTAAATTTTCGCTGAAAACAACGCTGCTGTTTCTGGTGGCGATGTGCGTCGTCGGTAACGCGCTCTTTACCTTCTCTGACACCTACATAGGGCTGGCGACGGGGCGCTTAATCTCTGGTTTCCCGCATGGCGCGATTTTCGGTGTGGGGGCGATAATCCTGTCAAAAATTGCGCCACCGGGTAAGGTGACGGTTGCTGTAGCAGGGATGATTGCCGGGATGACCGTTGCCAATTTGCTTGGCGTCCCGCTCGGGACGTGGCTGGGACATGAATTTAACTGGCGTTACACCTTCTTTTTGATTGCCGTCTTTGATGCGCTGGTGATCCTCTCTGTTCTGCTGTGGGTGCCAGACATTCACGACACGACAACCACCCGGCTGACAGAACAATTCCACTTCCTGAAAAAACCGGAACCGTGGCTAATTTTTGCCGCAACGATGTTTGGCAATGCCGGGGTGTTTGCCTGGTTTAGCTTCGTGAAGCCGTTTATGGTCAACGTGTCAGGCTTTTCCGAGGGCGTCATGACCGCGATCATGATGCTGATGGGGCTGGGCATGGTGCTGGGTAATGTCTTCAGCGGCAAGCTGTCGTCGCGCTTTAGCCCGCTGCGCATTGCTGCCACCACCGACATGGTGATTGTGGCTTCGCTGCTGTTACTGTTCGCGTTTGGCGAGCTTAAAACAGCTTCACTGGTAATGGGGTTCGTCTGCTGCGCCGGGCTGTTTGCGCTCTCTGCGCCGCTGCAAATACTGCTGCTGCAAAATGCGAAAGGCGGCGAGATGCTGGGCGCCGCAGGCGGGCAAATGGCGTTTAACCTCGGCAGCGCAATAGGCGCGTATTTCGGTGGAATGATGATTACGCTCGGCTTTAGCTGGAGCTATGTCACGCTTCCGGCAGCGATCTTATCCTTCTCAGCAATGACCTCTCTGTTGATGTACGGTTTTTTATGTGCCAAAAAGCGTCAGGCCAACGCAGGAGCGCTGGCCTGATTTCACGCTTTGCCCGCTGGTCGCGGGCACAGGAGGGGACTACACGAATTTCGCCAGCGGGTCAGCGGCGGCAAATGCGACTGCTTTGTCTGCTGCTGGCGGGTAAATCAGTTCGTTGGTGATGGCGACTTTGATCTTTTTGCCTTCCTCGCGCACGGATTTAACACGCTGTTCCCAGCCCTCGGTGTACACCGCGCCCCAGCCACCCAGATCCAGACAGGTGACGTAATTCACTTGACGGTAAGGGTACGGCTCCAGATTTAACAGGCTGGCAGCTGCGTTATGTCCGGCGAATTTCCCCAGCTGGATCGCGTGCTGGCAGGTCATCAGTGCCGTGTTGCCCGCATCGTCCGTTTTGGCGTGCGCCATATCACCCGTCGCGTAAACCTCCGGATGCGCAGGGACCTGCAACGTGTCGGTGACGATAAGGCGTCCCTGAGTGTCGCGTTCCCCGTCAATTTGCAGGCTGAGGGGGTTAGCTTCTACCCCTGCCGTCCACACTACAGTCGCGCTGGCAATGCGCTCTCCATTTTTCAGCGTCACGCCGCTGGCATCAATAGCTTCAATTTCACTGTTTAAACGCCATTCAACATCCAGCGCGTTGCTTGCTTCTTCAATGGTGTTACGCAGCGCCTCGCTGTAACGCCCGCCAATAGTTGCACCTCTTTCAACTACGATTACTTTAGTCTTTGTATCGGCGCCGAAGCGGGTGCGAAGACGAGCAGGGAGTTCCGTTGCCAGCTCAATGCCGGTAAAACCGCCTCCACACACGACCACGGTATTGCGTTCTGGGGTGGAGGGGCGCGAAACAAGAGAATCAAGATGTTGCTCGAACAACCTGGCGGAGTCGAATTGGTCGATATCAAATGCGTATTCAGTCAGACCGGCAATCGGCGGACGTTTAGTCTGGCTACCGGTTGCGAGGATCAGACGTTCCCAGTTGACTTCGGCAATGGCGCCGTTTGAATCGCGATACAAAACGGTTTTAGATGAGGTATCAATACGTTGTGCTTCGCCCGAAATAAAGGCAATACCCAGCTCAACAAACAGTTCGGTCAGTGGCGCGACCATCGTCGACACGTTCTCTTCATAAAAACGTGGACGAACGCGCAGTTCCGGCACCGGGGCCAGCACGGCAATGCTGAGGCTATTATTACCTTCCAGAGCAGAAAGACGCGCGGCGCTGACCGCAGCCCACATACCGGAAAACCCACTACCCACAATTAAAATCTGCTTTTTCATACTCGATCCTTTTGTTCGTCAGGCTGTGTGTCTGACATAACTGCCACTATACTTGTCGGAGTTAACTGCGACAACTTCTTTCTGAGTTAAAATTCGTTATAATGCAGCGAACAATAACCCGGAGTGAGCCATGGCGTTTTACAGTTCTGGTGTGGAATATGGCATTCATAGCCTGATGTGTATGGTGGATGCAAAAGGCAATGAGCGTGAGATGAGCGTCCGGGAGATGGCGGCCTTGCAGGGCGTACCGTACGACTATCTTGGGAAGATTTTCACTCGTTTGTCACGCGCGGGGCTGGTTATCAGCACTGAAGGCAAGGGGGGAGGATTCCGGCTGGCGCGTCCGGCAGAGCTGATCAGCGTGCTGGACGTGGCGCACGTCATCGACGGCGATAAGAATATGTTCGAATGTCGGGAAGTGCGTCAGCGCCTGGCGGTATTTGATGAAACGCCACCGGCCTGGGTCTGTGACGGACCGTGCGGGGTGCGATCGGTTATGGACAGCGCGCAGCAGCGGATGGAAGAGGAGTTAGGACGCCATACCATCCTGGATCTGGCGCGGAAGATGTATCGAAAAGCGCCGGACACGTTCCAGATCGAGGTTCAGGAGTGGATTTCCGATCGCCGTTCGTCTACGTGACAGGCCGGGCAGGACAAACCCGCTACCCGGCCACCGCGGTTAAGAACGTAAATCAATCACCATACGGCCACGGATCTGGCCCTGTTCCATCTCTTTAAAGATGGCGTTGATATCTTCCAGTGGGCGCATCGTGACTTTCGGAACCACCTTACCTTCAGCCGCAAACTGGAAGGCTTCGAGCAGATCCTGACGAGTACCCACCAGAGAGCCCACCACCTGAATCCCATCCAGGACCAGACGTGGAATATCCAGGCTCATCGCTTCCGGCGGCAGGCCAACAGCCACCACGCGGCCTCCGGCGCGAACCGCGTCAACGGCAGAGTTGAAGGCCGCTTTCGCCACCGCCGTCACCACTGCCGCATGTGCGCCGCCGGTTTTCTCCTGAATCACTTTTGCCGCATCTTCACTGCGGGAGTTCACGGTTAAGTCTGCGCCCATGCTGGCAGCGAGCTTCAACTGCTCGTCATTCACGTCAATGGCGATAACTTTCGCATTAAAGACATTTTTGGCGTATTGCAGTGCGAGGTTGCCCAGACCGCCCAGGCCATAGATCGCAATCCACTGGCCGGGTTTGATCTCAGAGACTTTTACCGCTTTGTAGGTGGTGACACCGGCGCAGGTGATGCTGCTGGCCGCCGCAGAGTCCAGCCCCTCCGGGACTTTAACCGCGTAATCCGCGGTCACGATGCACTCTTCCGCCATGCCGCCGTCGACGGAGTAACCCGCGTTTTTTACGTCACGGCACAGAGTTTCGTTGCCGGTATTACAATATTCACAGTGGCCACAGCCTTCGAAGAACCACGCCACGCTTGCACGATCGCCAACTTTCAGTGACGTGACGCCCGGACCAATCTCTTTGACAATACCAATCCCTTCATGGCCGAGGATCACCCCGGTCTTGTCGCCAAAATCGCCATTTTTAACATGGAGATCGGTATGGCAAACGCCACAGCACTCCATCTTCAGCAGCGCTTCACCATGTTTGAGCGCGCGTAAGGTTTTCTCTGTAACGTTAACCTGATGATCCTGAGTGACAACAGCAGCCTTCATGTGTTTCTCCTTTTACTAATGAGTATCTGCATAGCAGGTGTAATACCCATTAAGGATTAATACTTTGGCGCTGTAATGCAAGGCAACCGCAACATAATGTCATCAATTAATTCAGTTTCAGATTAAGAATACGGTGATCCTCTAATAATCAGTAGGGGAAAACGCTAACGTAAAAAACCCGGCGTAATGACCGCCGGGTACAGATTTATAGTTGGGCTTCTATCTCCTCAATCTCTCTTCGCCATTGCGCCTGCAACTGCGGTTTTTGGTGTTTTGGCTTGCGCGCCAAATCCTCTTCCAGCAGCATTTCCAGGGCAACCAGGCGTTCGAGCAGATCGTCAGACGCTGAAGGTGGTGCCTTCGATGCGGTCTTCGACGCCTCAGGCACCACCGGACCGGTGCTCGCACGCAGGCGCTCAAACACCGCCTCCGCATCGTGCCATTCGCTAAGCCTGCCGTCCTCAATCAGCCAGTAGCGGTTACAACTCTGGCTAATTAACTGACGATCGTGGCTCACCAGCAGCACTCCGCCTTCAAACTGTTGCAGTGTTTCCGCCAGCGCCTCTTTGCCTTCCATGTCCAGGTGGTTGGTTGGCTCATCCAGCATCAGAAGGCTATAGCGAGCAAGCGTCAGGCCGATGAACAGCAGGCGCGAACGTTCCCCACCGCTCAGCGTACTGACTTTTTGTCCGTGACGCGCCCACGGGAACCCGGCACTGATGAGGGCCATTTTACGGGTCTGCGGATCTGGCGCGAAAGGCTCCAGCGCGTCAAAGATTGTTGCCTCCTCCGAAAGCTGATTCAGCGTCTGATCGTAATAGCCTGGCGACACGCGAGGATGAAGTTTCAGGCCAGTCTCTGAAGGTTCACCTGAGAAATGCCGCCAGATAAGCTTCATCAGTGATGATTTGCCGCAGCCATTACGCCCGACGATAGCCACGCGATCGCCACTTCTAAGCCGCGCAATGTCGACGTGAAACAGCTCAGACAGGCCAGGCTCAGGCGCTACGCTTAGGTTTTCCATCTCCAGTAGCCGGTCTGCCCGCAGGGCGTCACCGCGCAGGGTTAATGTCCACGGACTGCCTGCGGTGAGCTCTGTCTGACTCTCCTTAAGCCGTTCGACCTGCTTTTCCATCTGTTTGGCTTTGCGGGCCAGATCTTCGTTATCGTAGACCTTGCCCCAGGTGGCCAGCCGTCTGGCACTGGCGGTTACGCGATCAATCTCCTTTTGCTCCGCCTTATGCCGCAGCGCATCACTTTCGTCTTTGGCTACCAGCGCCTGACGCGCGGCGGTGCAGGGAAGGGCGAAGTAGTGCAACATCTTATCGCGCAGGATCCAGCTGCCGTTGGTGACGGCATCCAATAGTTGCCTGTCGTGTGAGACCAGCACAAAGCTGCCGGACCAGTTCTGTAAAAACTGTTCCAGCCAGAGCAGGGTCGGCAAATCGAGGTGGTTACTCGGTTCGTCCAGCAGTAACAGATCTGGATCGCCGATCAGCGCCCGCGCCAGCAGGAGACGCGTGTGCTGCCCGCCGCTCAGCGTTGCCGACGTTAAGGCCATGTCCTGCGGTGTAAAGCCCATACCCGCCAGCAGCGTTTCAGCTTTCCAGTGCAGACTCTCGCGTTCAGTCGCGGGCAGTTGCGCCAGCACGGCATCCAGCATGGTCAGGGGATAAATGGCTTCTGGCAGGTGTTGCTCAACGCGCGCCATCAGACAGTATCCGGCCAATGCGACGGTTCCGGCAGCAGGGGAGTCTGTGCCGTCCAACACCTTCAGCAACGTACTTTTGCCGCAGCCGTTGTCGCCCAGCAGGCCAATGCGGTCGCCTTTTTTCAGCGTAAAGGAGAGGGAGTCGAACAGCGTGCCAAACGCCGTATCAACACGTAAAGATTGTGCAGTGAGTAAAGTGCTCATTGTTGCTTACCCAAGAGTTACAGGCATGTTTATGCCTCGTCAAACATCGCTGACGATAACTCAGTAAGCCCGAGAGAAGGGATTTCAGGGGTTGGTGTCTTCGCTCAAGCGGAAGTTATCGCAGCACGATACCGATAACGCTTGAGCTGGTGCGATCACCAAATGTATGTGAAACATTGAAAATTTCACAGTACAGCATAATTGGCCTCCTTATAAGTTAAGTGATTATTAGTAACCATCACTATACAACATTTTCATAGAATGAACATACTACTGCGGCAAAAAGCGATATCTTCGGTTGCGGATACAGAACTAAGCGCGTGATGTGATAAAAGGAAGGGCAGCGTCGCTGCCCAGAATCATCTTTTTCGTATAAGCAAATACAGGGATAGCGTGATTACAGACGCAATGAATATGGCCATGCCGAAGAAAACATACAAAACAAAATCCATTATCCTTTCGTCGCCATATATTCCAAAAAGCTCCACAAAATCGTACTGCGTTTCTGGTGGAACAATCTTGTAGAGTGTAAACATTGATAGAAACACGGCTATACACCACAACAACACAAGGAATGCCGCCTTCATTAATAGACCTGCACAACGCCATGTGCAATCATGTAGTTTCCCAATTGCTGCCCTCCAGTTCGAAGTAAGGCTGATGCCAGAATCTTAAAATCGCTCTGACTATAAAGTGTAATACAACCCTTACTTATGCCAGATGGCCCGATAGGGTGTAACCGGAATTCACCTCGCCTTACGCCTTTCACAAAAGTCTCATCATTTATCAATCCGTCATCGCGATATAATGCAAACCATTCGTTCCGATTCGAACCGGTGAAAAATGCGTTAACACTATCCTTAGTTTGAGTATACCAACCCCCTAATCCACGTAAAAGTATGTAATAGCGACCAGGCGGGAGTGGGCCGATATCAGGTATATTTGCGCTTTCTGCACGGTTCGTCGCGTCACCATTCCCTGAAAATGCAGGAAAAAAGCCAACTCCGGGCACAGACAAAGTAGCGTACGTACCTCCGTTGAGGTGGAAAAAGCACTGTAGGAGATTCATGATCTGTCATTCCAGGAATCAGCAAAGATGATATTACCGTCACAGTGTCGCCATGTGATCTTCTCGTAACGGAGGGAAATATTTTCTAAATGATTATGTTTTTCCATTGCTGGATTTTTTACGTCATGCATCACCGGGCATATTGAGACCACTTTAACGTTCTCAAGGAACATGTTGAAGTATTCGACCTCTTGACCAGCATCATTGATTTTGTACCACTTAAACTCGGCACTTTTTAGCGTTTGGCCTTTTGCTACAGCCTTGTATAAGTAAGGGCTGGAACTGTCGAACTCCTTTTCAAAAACCAGAGCGCTATGCATGCGCGTACCCGTGATTTTTCCTGTCATATTATCTGTCGGTAGATGCAGTCCATGACCGAATCCTAATACTTCAATACTGCCCTCGCGATATTGCACATCAACCGCGCCTTTGATATCTGCGCCGCCGTCATCTTTCAGCCATAGATATGCTGGGATTGCCATTTCAAAACTCCTTTTTCAATAAATGAATTTAGTGATGCAAAACGTTACTAAACTCTTAAGAAAAACTATTTGTTAGGCAAGAAGTGTTATGTAAAATTTATATATTTTAAAAGGATATAGATTTTTGATTAGGTATGCATTTTTCAAATGATCGATCCTGCTGCATTTTTAAAGCCAAATTATCATGAGTGACTTTCAACAAAGCATTTATAGGCAGGATTAAGGGAATTAGAGGAAAAAGGGAGAAGGGACTTCACGTTCCCTCTCCCTTGTGAAGAGAGGGAACGTTCAAAACTCCGATTTAAATCGAAGTACGACGATAGCTACGGTATTCCGGCATCCAGAAGTTATCATCAATCGCCTGCTGCAACGCATCGGCAGAGGTTTTCACCGCGACGCCTTGCTGCTGCGCCATTTTGCCTACCGCGAAGGCAATTGCGCGGGACACTTTGTGAATGTCTTTCAGCTCCGGCAGTACCAGGCCTTCACCGTTATTCACCAGCGGAGAGTGACCTGCCAGCGTTTCGCTCGCGGACATCAGCATTTCGTCGGTGATGCGGGACGCGCCGGAGGCGATAACTCCCAGACCAATACCCGGGAAGATATAGGAGTTATTGCACTGCGCGATGGGGTAGAGTTTGTCCTTCCACACCACCGGATCAAACGGACTGCCGGTTGCGACCAGTGCCTTACCTTCGGTCCAGGCGATGATGTCCTGCGGCGTTGCCTCCACGCGTGAAGTCGGGTTAGACAGCGGCATCACGATAGGGCGTTCGCAGTGCTTGTGCATCTCGCGAATAATCTCTTCCGTGAAGAGGCCGGTCTGCCCGGACACGCCGATCAGAATGTCCGGCTTCACGTTGCGCACCACGTCAAGAAGCGAGAGCACTTCGTTATCCGTATCCCAGTTTTTCAGGTTTTCGCGCTTCTGCACCAGTTTGGTCTGGAACGGGAGTAAGTTTGGCATGCCGTCGGTCAGCAGGCCAAAACGATCCACCATAAAGACGCGGGAGCGGGCCAGCTCTTCGCTTAAGCCTTCGCGCTGGGTCTGGGCAATAATTTGCTCGGCGATGCCGCAGCCCGCGGAGCCTGCACCCAGGAAGACAATTTTCTGATAGCTGAGCTGGCTGCCTGCCGCACGGCTCGCAGCAATCAGCGTACCGACGGTCACTGCCGCAGTGCCCTGAATGTCATCGTTGAACGAGCAGATCTCATCGCGGTAGCGGTTCAGCAGCGGCATGGCGTTTTTCTGTGCGAAGTCTTCGAACTGCAACAGCACGTCAGGCCAGCGGTGCTTCACGGCCTGGATGAAATCATCCACAAACTGATAGTACTCGTCGTCGGTAATGCGCGGGTGACGCCAGCCCATGTACAGCGGATCGTTCAACAGTTGCTGGTTATTGGTCCCCACGTCAAGTACCACCGGCAGGGTGTAGGCCGGGCTGATCCCGCCGCAGGCGGTATACAGCGAGAGCTTACCGATGGGGATCCCCATCCCGCCAATGCCCTGGTCACCGAGGCCCAGAATACGTTCGCCATCGGTCACCACGATCACCTTGATGTTGTGGTTAGGCACGTTTTGCAGAATGTCATCCATGTTGTGACGGTTCTGATAAGAGATGAACACACCGCGGGAACGACGGTAGATCTCTGAGAAGCGTTCACACGCCGCGCCGACGGTGGGGGTATAAATGACGGGCATCATCTCTTCAAGATGGTTCTGCACGAGGCGGTAGAAGAGGGTTTCGTTGGTGTCCTGAATATTACGCAGGTAGATGTGTTTATCGATTTCGGTTTTAAAGCCCTGATACTGGATCCAGGCACGTTCTGCCTGTTCTTCAATGGTCTCAACCACTTCAGGCAGCAGGCCCAGCAGGTTAAAGCTGCTGCGCTCTTCCATGCTAAAGGCGCTGCCTTTGTTCAGAAGGGGGAACTCCAGTAAAACCGGACCGGCGTAAGGAATATAAAGGGAACGATGTTTTTTCAGTTTGTTGTCCATGTCACTCACTCTTTTTAAGAAGATCCGTCCCTGACACTGCTGTTTGTCATCTTTCTGGCCTGTGCTACGGGGTGCGGTCGGGCGGTATTATAAAGGAGCTGAATATTAATTACCGCAACACATAAACAAAAACACCATCGGGATTACCGATGGTGTTGTGAATATCGTGCCGGAACTTACTTGCCGGAAGGGCGTTTTCTGCCGGTAGCGTGGGTAACCTGCGTTTCGCTCCCCTCCTCAATAACCACTTTACGCTGGTTAGAGAGCTTGTAGTTCAGTCCCAGAATATGGCGTGCCTGACGGTTCGATTTCATGTTAACTCCTCAATCCTGTTGATAGTTTTAAGGACAAGCTTGCTTACGCAAACGAAATGTAACCCCTTAGGTTGCAGATCCAGCTTAGCAGGTTTTTACAGAGGTGCGTTTCGCCCACTAACCACATAGTTGATGGTTTGCTGGTAGATGTCACTGAGGATGTCATTGTCCGTGGCTTCCACCCACTTGGTCAGTTCCATCAAAATGTCATCTTCAGTAACAACACCGTGCTCGGCGTGAAGACCTTGTGCGATCGCGTTAACAAGTTCCGGTTGTGCTGCTGTGGTATGTGCCGGGTAATAAGTAAACATGCTGCCTCCGTGTCGTTGTCTGTTTAATGTTACGGCGTGCAAAATCGTAATTCACATTCAGATTGGCAAATATTTTTGCCGTTGTGGTTCAGATTCGTCCTGGAATTAAAAATAACATCTCCCGTAGCACAGAAATAAAACTCAGGGTTTCCAGCGGCGTAAATTCGTGGTTTTTTCATAAGGCATGGGCGTCGGCCAGGAGATCAATTCCACAATGCTGCCCCAGGGGGTTTGACCATAGCAGAAAGCATTGCCTTCACCTTGCTCATCCGGAAAGCTAAGCGGCTTCGGCGCGGTGAACATCTCGCCGCCGGCGGCGGTGAAAGCCGCGATGGCACTATCAAAATCATCAACATAAACAGCAAAATGCTGAAGGCCAAAGTCGCTGGCGCGAGCGGGCATTCCCTGTTCAGGGCCATGCATTTCGAAAAGTTCTATGCCGGGTCCGTGCGGCATAACAAGCATGCGAATGGCATGAATTTTAGTGCCGGGAAATAATTTTAAGGTGTGCTGCTGGGCGGGCTGATCGATATTATCGGTTTCTGCATCGACAGAATGATATAAAACCTGTGCGCCGAAAGCGCGTTCAAAAAATAGGGTGGCTTTTTCAATGTCGGGCACCGTAATACCGATATGGTCAATACCCCTTACTGATGATGTCATAGTAAACTCCTGCTATAAAAAATTTAAATATAGCAGGAGATAATCAGCTTATTACCACTTCATTTCGCCGGTATTCACTTTGGCACTCAGTTCCAGCGAACTTTCTTCCGCAAGGTTCGGCCACTGTTTTTTCATCGCGATGATGACGTCGGTAGACGCTTTATGCGTCCTGAGGGCCTGTTCAAACTGCTGTAGATAGCGACGGGTAAAGTCGATAGCGCCGGTACCCGCTGGCGGTGTCCCAAGGTAGTGGCCCGGAATAACGCGTTCGGGCTTAAGGGCAGCCATGCTATCCAGCGTCTGCTGCCACTGTTTACGGCTTTCCGGCGTTTGGGTATCCGCCGTCCAGACGTGAATGCCCCATGAGACGCCCGTGCCGCCGAGGATGGTTTTGGCGGATGGGATCCAGACGTACGCCGCATAGCTTTCAGGCTCTTCAATGCTTACTCTCTCACCGTCAATCATAAAGGTGGTTGAGGCAAGCACTTGCGGCACGTAGAGCTGCGTCGGCGCGCCATCTTTCATCTGTGGCCCCCAGAAGGCGAGCTTCGCGTCTTTTGTGGCCCTGATATGGTCCACCACCTGTTGCGTGGCGACAACTTTGGCATTAGGGAAGGCTTTCATCAGCGGTTGCAGGCCGAAATAGAAATCCGGATCGCCGGAAGTGATCACGATTTTGTTCAGCGTTTTACCGCTGTGGCGAATTTTTTCTACCAGCGCTTCGCCATCTTTCACGCTGAACTGGGCGTCAAACAGTACCGCCTCTTTCGGGCCAGATACCAGCGTGGAAGAAACGGCAAAAATGCCTTTTTCCTGCGGGTTATACGTATCAACGGTCAACTGCGCGGCAAAGACGGCCGGAGTGAAAAGGGTTGTCAGCAAAGCAAGGCGGGCGATAGTCATGGTCATGTCTCTGTTCTTCAGGAAAGTCTCTATTGTACGGATCTCTTCATTTGCCAGAATTCCTGAAACAGGAGATGCTTAGTTTCGTAGATCGAGCAAATGGAGGTCAAAATGGATCGCGTTATTGCCGCCCAGGTGTACAACCGCATCTGTGAGCTGGGGAGTTTAAGCGCGGCGGCGCGGGCGCTGGGGATCTCCCGTCCAATGGTGAGCCGTTATCTGGAGCAGATGGAGAAGTGGGCCGGGGCGCGGCTGGTTAACCGCTCCACCCGCAAGCTGACGCTGACGGCGGCGGGGGAGAAAGTCCTGCAAAAGACGCGCACGCTATCGCAAATTTCTCAGGAAATTGAAGATCAGTCAGTGAAGGATTTACCCTCAGGAACGCTTCGCGTCGCCTGCGCGCATTTTACCGCGATGCAGATTATCGCTCCGGTGCTGCCCGATCTGTTGCAGCGTTACCCTCAACTGCGCATTGAGCTGGATGTTAACAACCATCCGGTGAGCCTGGTGGGCGAGCGAATTGACGTGGCGATCCGCATTACCGATAACCCCGAACCGGGTATGATCGCTCGCCGGTTGGGAGAGTGTCGGTCCGTGCTTTGCGCCTCGCCGCACTACCTTGCAAGCCGGGGCGTTCCAGAGGAGCTGGAAGACTTAGCCCGGCACAACTGCCTGCATTACAGCTTTTTTGCCGGTCAGTCGTGGCGTTTTTTTACGCCGGCAGGGGAGCCGGTCACGACGGCGGTCAGCGGCAATCTCAGCGCCAGCATCTCATCTCTGCTGATGGAGGCGGCGATAAATCACTGTGGTATTGCCATGCTGCCCGAGCGCGAGGCCGACGCGGCGCTACGGCAGGGAAGCCTGGTGCCGGTGCTCAGCGCCTATACGCCAAAACCGATCGGCATTTTTGGTATTTATCAGTCGCGAGACTATCAGCCTGCGGCGCAGCGTGTGTTCCTCGACGCGCTGGCAAACCACCTTGCCACGCGATCGGACTAGTCTGTCTTCCCTGCAAAATAGATTATGCGTCCTATACTTATCCCTTTGTAAGCCAAAAGGAGAACAAGCATGACGATTCATAAGCACGGTTCAGCACACTGGTCTGGCGACATCAAACGCGGCAAAGGGACGGTATCGACCGAAAGTGGCGTCCTTAACCAGCAACCTTACGGCTTTAACACCCGCTTCGAGGGCGAGAAAGGGACTAACCCGGAAGAGCTGATTGGCGCAGCGCACGCGGCCTGTTTCTCTATGGCCCTGTCGCTAATGCTGGGCGAAGCGGGTTATACCGCCGATTCCATCGATACCACGGCGGATGTCTCGCTGGATAAAACCGACAGCGGTTTTGCCATCAGCAAAGTCGCGCTGCAAAGCAAGGTGACGGTACCGGGTATCGATCCGCAGCAGTTCGACGGCATTATCCAGAAAGCCAAGGCCGGTTGCCCGGTCTCGCAGCTGTTGAAAGCGGAAATCACGCTGGATTACAAACTGAACTGATATCGGGCCGGGCGCATGCCCGGCTCATTTTTAACGGTTACGCCAGCAGCGCACGCTTCGGCTTGCGGAAGAGGGCTGGAGCTGTTGCGGCTGTTCACATCCCTGCGTCGCCAGCGAACAGCGGTCGCGGAAATAGCACCCAACGGGCAGGTGGCGATTACCCGGAAGATCGGTTTTTCGCAACGCCAGATCCTCATCCAGCGGTTCTCCGGTCCGGGGAACGGAGTCAAGCAGCAGCTGCGTATAAGGATGGCGCGGCTGTCCCAGCACCTGGTCCGCCGGACCCAGTTCCACGATTTGCCCCAGATACATTACCGCCACCCGGTCGCTCATGTGCCGGACCACCGAGACGTTGTGCGAGATCAGCACGTAGGTCAGATTTCGCTGCTGTTGCAGGGCAACCAGCAAATTGAGGATCTGTGCCTGGACGGAAATATCCAGCGCGCTGGTGGGTTCATCCAGCACGATGATGTCCGGATCCGAAGAGAGCGCCCGGGCAATAGCGATGCGCTGGCGCTGTCCGCCCGAAAACGCATGCGGCAGGCGGTCAAGATATTCCGCTCGAATCCCAACCTGCTGCGCCAGCGTTTCAGCCAACTGACGACGCTCCCGTTCGCCGCGACGTTGCTGTATCCACACCGGCTCGGTGATGGTGCGCCAGACGGGTAAACGCGGATCGAGGGACGAGAGCGGGTCCTGAAATACCATCTGCATACCACCCGCTGCATTCGCGCGCTGACAGGCACCGGTACTCGGTTTGAGCATGCCCATCAGCAGCTGCGCCAGCGTGCTCTTTCCACAGCCGGATTCCCCCACAACGCCCAGCGTTTCGCCGCGATGGATCCGGAGATCCATGCCGTTAAGGGCGTGTACCTGTTCCGTCACGCGCCCCAGCCAGTTTTTGCGCGCAGGAAAATTCACATGCACGCTATCCAGTTCCAGCAGTACCTCAGACATGGCGTCTCTCCTGTTGTGGGTACCAGCAGGCAGCCTGCTGGCCTTCTGCGCCCGTGGAAATTAAGCGCGGCGTTTCGCTGCATTTCGCCCCGGCAGCAAAACAGCGTTCGCGAAAAGCACATCCGCGCGGGAGGTGGCTGAGGTTAGGTACCGTGCCGGGAATGGCCGGGAGGATCTCGCGCGGTTCACCATTTTCCGGGGCACACCGCAGCAGGCCAATCGAATAGGGGTGCACAGGATGGTGGATCAAGGTCTGCGTGCTGCCGCTTTCGATCACGCTGCCCGCGTACATAACGTACATCCGGTCACAAAGCTGCGACACCACCGCCATATCGTGACTGATAAACAGCACCGACGTTCCGCTGGCGCGCGCTTTATGTTTCAGCAGACGCAGCACCTGAAGCTGGACGGTCACATCCAGCGCGGTAGTGGGTTCATCAGCGATGATCAGCTCCGGCTCGCAGGAGAAGGCAAGGGCGATCATTACCCGCTGGCGCATACCGCCGGAAAGCTCAAACGGATAGCGATCCATTACCTGCGCCGCATCCGGGATTTGCATCTCGCCCAGCAGGGAGATCGCCTTCTGCCGCGCGTCGCGGCGGGAAAGCGACTGATGCTGGCGGATCACCTCCACCATCTGCCTGCCAATCCGGCGCGTGGGGTTAAGCGCCGTCATCGGCTCCTGAAAAATCATCGCCACCCTGGCGCCGCGCCACTGACGAAGCTGTTTTTCCGACGCGTTCAGCACATCTTCCCCGAGCAGCGTGACACGGCCATGGTGAACATGGTAACTGCCTTCCGGCAGCAGGCGCATCGCCAGCATCGCGGTGACCGATTTTCCCGAGCCGGATTCGCCCACCACGCCGACAATTTCACCCCGGCCAATCTCCAGCGAGACGTGGTTGAGCGCGTGGACGTCACCGCGAAAAATGGGGAAGCTCAGGTGCAAATCTTCAATCGATAATACGGAATCACTCATGACTGCTTCCCTCCTGATTTGGGATCCAGCAGGTCGCGAAGACCATCGCCAAACAGATTAAAGCCAACCGCCGTGATCAGAATTGCCGCCCCCGGAAACGCGCAGTACCACCACTGGTCAAGCACGTAGTTACGCCCCACGGCCACCATTGCCCCCCATTCGGCGGTCGGCTGCTGCGCGCCTAATCCAATAAAGCCCAGCGTGGCGGCCATCAGAATGGCGCTGCCGATATCCAGCGACGCTTGTACGATCAGCGGCGGCAGGGCGTTACGCAGGATATGCCAGCTGATCAGGTGCCAGCGCGATGCGCCAAAGGTGCGGGCGGCCAGCACGTAGGTGAACTGGCGCACCACCAGCGTTTGCCCGCGTGCCAGCCGCACGTAAAACGGAATGCGTACAATCGCAATCGCCAGCATCGCGTTAAACAGGCTTGGGCCGAGCGCGGCGGCCAGGGCCATCGTCAGCACCAGCGAGGGGATGGAGAGCATAATGTCCATGATGCGCATAATGATGGCGTCGCCGCGCCCGCCAAGTACGCCGGACAAACAGCCGAGCAGCGAACCGATGCCGCCCGCAATCACCACCACCGCCAGCCCCGCTGTGATGGACTGCTGGCTGCCCACCAGCACGCGGCTGAACAGATCCCGGCCCACCTCATCGCTGCCAAACCAGTGCTGGGCTGACGGTGCCTGCAAGCGCGCGGTCAGATCCAGCGCGTTCGGATCGTGCGGGACTATCCACGGCGAGACCACCATCATCAGCAGCATCACGATCATAATGACCCCGCCGATCAGCGTGAGCGGGCTTTTGCGTAACATCCAGAACAGCTTTGCCCAGTTGATGCGCTGTTTAGCGGTGCTGACAGGGACGGGCGTTTCCTGAGTTAACATCATTCGGCACCTCCGCGCCCGATTCGCGGGTCGATCCACAGGTACAGCAGATCCACCACCAGATTAACGAAGACATAGGCCAGCGATACCACGACCGCGAAGCCCATGACGGAAGGGAAATCCAGCGCCTGAATGGAGGTCACCACCCAGGCCCCCATTCCCGGCCAGGCAAACACGGTTTCGGTAAGCACCGCCCCGTACAGCAGATCGCCCAGCGCCAGCCCGAGCACGGTAATGGAGGGGATCATGGCGTTGGGTAAGGCGTAGCGCAGGACGATGTACCAGCCCGGCAACCCGCTCGCGCGGGCGGTACGAATATAATCCTCGCTCAGTTGCTCCAGCATCGCGGAACGTACCTGACGCGCCACAATACCCAGATGCACAAAGGCCAGGGTCAGGGAGGGTAAAATCAGGTGCTGCAGGGCGTTGAAAAACACCTCGCCGTTGCCTTCCAGCAGAGCGTCCAGCAGATAAAAACCGGTAACGTGGGCGGGAGGATCGAGCCAGTCGTCCAGCCTGCCGCCGCCGGGCAGAATTTGCAGTTGCCCGTAGAACAGAACGATAACTCCCAGTCCCAGCCAGAAGGCAGGCGTCGAGATGCCCGTCATCGCCATCAGTCGCACCAGGTGATCCAGCCAGCGGTTACGGTACACCGCCGATAAAATGCCCAGCGGCACGCCAATCACCAGCGCCAGCAGCAGGGAGCAAAAGGCAAGCTCCAGCGTGGCGGGGAAAAAAGCTTTCAAATCTTCCGCAACGGGGCGACCGGTGCGAATAGACGTGCCCAGATCGCCATGTGCCAGCGCCTCAACGTAGCGGCCAAACTGAATATAGAGTGGTTGATCCAGCCCCAGTTGCTGGCGGATGCCCTGCACGATTTCATCGCTGGCGCGATCACCGGCCAGCAGGCGGGCCGGATCGCCGGGGATCAGGTGTGAAATAATAAAAGTAATAATACAGACACCGGCCACCACCAGGATTAACCCCCAGCAGCGCTGGCGCACAATGCTCCAGAACGTCATACACTTCCCCCCGGCGTGGGCCGTTACTTACTCATGGTGGCGATGTTAAAGACCTGCTCAAGCATCGGATTAAAGGTTAAGCCTTTGACCTCTTTGTTCATCGCCAGCTGGTAGTTCTTCTGGAACAGATAAACGTAAGCCGCCTCGTCAATCACCACTTTCTGCGCCTGCTGGTAATCTTTGGTGCGTTCCGCCTGAACGGTGGTTTTCAGTGCCGCCTGCAACAGCGCATCGACCTCTTTGTTCTCATAGAATGAGCGGTTCCCCGGCAGCCCTTTTTTGTCCGATTCGAACCAGTAGTTCATGAACATGTACGGGTCAGCGAAGTCCGGGCTCCAGTTACCAATCGCAATGTCATAATCACCTTTGCCGACGCGGTCGCGCATGGTGGCGTTCGCCAGTTTCTCGAGCTTGACGTTAATCCCCAGCTTGCCCAGGCTCGCCTGCGTGGAGAGGGCGATAGGCTCCCAGTTCGGGTCGTTATCGGAGTAGAGGAACGTCAGGCTGGCAGGTTTATCTTTGACTTTCTCCAGCGCCGCTTTGGCTTTGGCCTCGTCAAAGCTGTACTGCATGGCGTTCGCATCGAAGCCCCACATGCCCTCCGGGATCGGGCCGCGCATCTGCTTGCCGTTCCCGCTGAGAATGCCTTCCACCATCCCCTGGTAATCGGTCGCCCAGGAGACCGCGCGGCGCAAATCCACCTGATTCATCGGAGGCTTACTGTTGTTCAGATAGAGGTAGGTCACCCGCAGGGACGGGTATTCCGCCACGGCCACTTTGCCTTCCTGCTTCAGAGCAGCAAGCTGATCCACCGGCAGGGCGTCGGCGATATCCAGATCGCCACGGGAAAGTTGCAGGCGACGCGAGGCGCTTTCACCGATAATCTTCACCGAGACGCGCCTGAAGTGCGGCTTTTCACCTGGCCAGTGTGGGTTGGGCACCATCACCAGCTGTTGACCTTTCCGCCAGCTTTTCAGCATAAACGGTCCGGAACCCGCGGTGTTTTGCGCCAGGAAACCGCGTGCGTCGTCGGCGGCATTGGCCTTCAGCACCGCCGGGTTGACGATCGACGCGCCGTCATTGGCCAGCGTGTAGAGGAACGGGGCAAACGGCTGGCTGAGGGTGAATTTCACCGTATGCTCATCCACCGCCTCCACTTTCAAATCTTTCGGGAACGCTTCGGAAGGTCCCTGGTTGATTTTAAGCAGACGTTCAAACGACAGCTTGACCGCTTCGGCGGTCACCGGCGTGCCGTCGGAGAATTTTGCATTATCTGCCAGGGTGAACGTCCACACTTTCTGGTCGTCTGACGCCTTCCAGCCCGTCGACAGATCACCTTCCACCTCCGTGGTGCCAGGCTTGTATTTCACCAGACGCTGGTACGAGGGGTAGGTCACCGTCCAGTCGTTGTTATCGATAGTGACCGCCGGATCCAGCGTTTGCGGATCGGCAGCTTTCCCTATCACCAGCATATCTTTTGGCACCGCCGCCAGCGCGGGAAGGGTGCTCAGGGCGAGCGTAGCGGCAATCAGGGTAGTAAGCAGCGTTGTTTTCATGGCCGGGCTCCAGAATTACAGTGAGTGTGTGGTTGGATAACAGGCGAACTGGTCATCTAACAGCGGATAGCTGGCGGCGTTCGGCAGCTCGAAATGCCACCACTCGCTGCTGATGCCCACAAAACCGCCGCCGTACATAACGGCGTTCAGGAGCAGACGATTTCGCTGCGCCTCGGGCGGAACGGAAGGGTGCCAGGCATGAGAACGGTCGTGCATTTCGTCAAACCCGGCGCCCATATCCAGCACGTTGTCGTGTTCATCCATCAGCGTGACGTCAATGGCAGTGCCCCGGCTGTGGTTCGAGCCAATCGCGACATCCACCACGTATTCCGGATTGGGGCAGGCATCCCAGAGTTGCGCCTGTGCCTGCTGCGGGCGATAGGCGTCGTAGACCACCAGCTTCAGACCGGCCAGCGCGGCGATACTGATCGATTTCGCCAGCGCGGTGGCGGCATCAGTGTGCAGCAGGCACGCGGCGTGCTGATAGATCGGGCGGCCGGTAATGTTATCGGCGGTCGAGTATTTCAGATCGATATGCAGCGTAGGAAAAGTTTTCGCCACATCAATCAGTTGACTCTCTTCAGGCATAGCTCCGCTCCTTTAGCGTTCAAATTGACCAAATTCTTGTTGTAGTTGTCGGTTGATTGCCAGACGTTCCGGCAGCGCTTCCCCCAGCGCCTCCACGACGCCCGACAGCAGCAGGTTGAACAGACAGCTCACCGGCGCCAGCGAGTCCCAGAAATGGCCGGTATCGGTCTTCACCTGGAGTAAATCAATCGGGTAATCCCGCGCCCACGGGCACCAGATATCGGTGATCAGCGCCATCGCCAGGCCTTTTTCGCTCGCCACGCGGCAGTACTGGCGGGCAATGGCGGAGTAGGCGCGGGTATCGGTCAGCACGATATACGGGTTAGCAAAGCCGGAGTTAAGCGACTCCACCCAGCTACCGGAGAGCCCTTCGGAATAGCTTACCCGCGGGCGCAGATACTCCAGATGGCTGAAGAACGCATTGGCGATCCCGCGCGTGGACTGGATCCCCAGCACGAAGACGGCGTCGGCATGGGAAAGTTGCTGGACCACCTGCCTGAACGTTTCACTTTGCGCCAGCTGATAAACATGGGCAATGGCATCCACCTCCAGCGACAGGGAGTGCTGAAGGCGATCCGACAGCGGCTGTTGCTGTTTCCAGGAGTCCAGACGCTCGTTAATGCCCCAGGGCTGATGGGGATCGCGCAGGCTTTTTTTGGCGTCATCAAGGTTGCGATAGCCCAGCTTGCGCAGAAAGCGTCCGACGGTGATCCCGCTGGTGGCCGTGGCCAGCGCCACGCTCTCAGCCGTTTCAAAGGGGATCTGCCCGACGTGCGCCAGCATCCAGCTTGCCACCCGCTTTTCGCTCGGGGTGAGCTGGCTAAAGGTCGCTTCGATACGGCTCAACACCTCTGGTTTGGTCGTCATACCGCCTCGCTGTTAACTGGCTGTCAAATGCCGGGTTTCTGTTATCAGATTAACAATGCAGGACGCGTGCCATGTTCACATTGCGGCGAAAACGCGCTGTGCAGCAAAGTTAATGCAATATTTGTTTAACAGATGCTCAACATTTGTGCAGCGTAGTTCACTTTTGGTGCAGTGTCCGGCCTGAGCGGTATCTATTTGGTGAATACGACAGCCTCTTCACATTTTTTGGTAAGATGAAAGATCTGTGGATAAGAGAGGGAGCCTTACATGGCGAATTTGCCCTGGCGGGTCAGCGTGCGCCTGATGGCTCTCGCAAAAAAAATAGCGATGGTCATCGGGATCATTGTGCTCGTTCTGCTGGCGGTGCGGGTTTATCTTTCGCAGCAGGGGCCGGCCCTGCATCACTGGCATACATGGCGGGCTGACGAAATGTCCGTGCAGGAGATGGATAACGCGACCTTCGTAGCCTATGTCGCGCGGGAAAACGCCATCTTCACCGCTCTTGATGCTGAGGTGACGGCGAAAGTCACCCCCGCAGAGCGCACGCCGCTGAACCGCTATTACCGTCAGAGCCTGGTGTGGCCAGGACACTTTACTCCGGATGCAAACCGGTCGTTTGTGCTGATGCCTGCCGGAAAGCCGCGCGGGGCGGTAGTGTTGTTGCACGGTCTGACGGATTCGCCCTACAGCGTCAGGCGTCTGGCTGTGAATTATCAAAAGCACGGCTTTGTGGCCGTAGTGCCTCGTTTGCCCGGACATGGCACGGCGCCGGGCGCGTTGACAGACGTTGACTGGGAGGCGTGGCTGGCAGCTACGCGCCTTGCGGTTCGTGAAGCAACACGCCTGACGGGGAACGATCTCCCCCTGCACCTGGTGGGCTATTCCAACGGCGGTGCGCTGGCGATGAAATACGCCCTCGATGCCCTTGATGCGCCTGAACTGCGTAAACCTCAGCAGATCGTGTTGCTCTCACCGATGATTGGCGTCACGGCGTTTGCGCGCTTTGCCGGATTCGCCGGGCTACCGGCTATGTTACCGGCGTTTGCCAAAGCCGCGTGGCTCAACATTTCGCCGGAATATAATCCTTATAAATACAATTCGTTCCCGGTGAATGCGGCACGTCAGTCCTGGCTGCTTACCCGGGCGCTGCATGAGCAGATAAACCGCGATGTTCATGATCACAAACTAACGCAGCTCCCGCCGGTACTGGCGTTTCAGTCGGTCATGGATTCAACGGTCAGTACCCGCGCCGTAGTCAGCGGGCTGTTTGACCAGCTTCCGGCAAATGGCAGCGAACTGGTGGTATTTGACATCAACCAGGCCGGGAGTTTCCGTCCACTGTTCAGGCCATCATCCTGGACGGCGGTGGCTGACCTGCTGCCCGAGGCGAAAAGACGTTACAGTGTCACAATCGTGACCAATGCCAGCCCTGACAGGTTTGATATGGTGGCAAAGACAACGCCTGTGGGCAGCACCCGGGAAACGGTGACGCCGCTGTCGGTCTCGTATCCGCAGGAGGTTTATTCCCTGTCGCATATTGCCATTCCGTTCCCGCCTGAAGACGATCTGTATGGCCGCCATCCTGAGGTGAAAAACCGCTATGGAATCAGTCTCGGGACGATAGCCCTGTGGGGAGAAACATCGGTTCTGAGTGTCGGCAAAGATGCGCTGATGCGCGTGACGTCGAATCCGTTCTACGACTATATGCAGACGCGGATCGACAGCCGTATCGGGGAGAATTAAGCCCGACGTGGAATAGATTAGGTCACACCGGGGAACTGTGTTAAACAATACCGTTCAGGCGTATACCCCATACCGGACCCCGTTTCTGTGCTGACAACTCTCATTTATCGAAGCCAGCTGAGCTTAACCTGCACCTCCGCAGCGTTAAGCGCGCTGGTTGAAAAGGCCAGGATCCGTAATACGGAGCAGGGCATCTCAGGCATTCTTCTCTCCAGTGGACATGACGTTCTGCAAATTCTCGAAGGCACGGAACAGAACGTCGTCGCGCTTTTTAACACCATCCGTGCGGACAACCGGCATACCGGCGTGGTGGAGCTGATGCGCGATTACGGTCCGCGCCGACGTTTCGAAGACGTGGGAATGCTGCTGTTTAACATGGACGTTCAGACCCCGAAAGCGGTTCTGGCATCGGTTCTGCATTACAGCAAGCTGGAAAGCTATCTGACTTCTGAGGATCGGGTCTTCAAATTTATTCAGACCTTTATCACCGGCAAAACCGCTATCCCACCCGCTTCGGACTATGAGCCTGATAAATGGACGCTTTCGCGAGAGCGCGCGCCGTTTGGTAAAGGGTTAGGTCTGCTGGCGGGACAGCCCTGCCAGTTTGCGCTGCAACCCATTGTCGAGCCGTCCGAAGGCAAAATCAGTTCTCTCGAAGCGCTTATACGCGGAAACGACGGCGGCAGCCCGGAGCATTTCTTCCATAGTCTCGATCGTGAACAGATTTACGAAGTCGACCTGCAAACCAAAGCCTGGACCTTTGCGCTGGCGCAAAAGCTCGGCATCGGCAGCCACAAACTGGCGGTGAACCTGCTGCCAATGTCGCTGGTTAACGTGCCGGGCGCGGTAGAGTTCCTGGTAACGCAGATCAAAAAGCACAATCTACAGCCAGAGCAGGTGATCATTGAAGTCACTGAGAACGAGATGATCTCTGGCTTCAACCAGTTTAACAGCGCCATTAAACAGCTGCGCGCGGAAGGGGTTGGGCTGGCGATAGATGATTTTGGTTCCGGCTATGCTGGTCTTTCACTGCTCACGCGGTTCCAGCCGGATAAGCTCAAAATCGACAGAGAGATCGTCAGCGATATCCACCTGAGCGGGCCCAAGCAGGCGATTGTGAAGTCGATAATCAGCTGCTGCACCGATCTGGAGATTACGCTGGTCGCAGAAGGCATTGAGAAGATAGAAGAGTGGTGCTGGCTTGAATCCGCCGGTATTCGCCGCTTCCAGGGCTTTTTGTTCGCCCGCCCGCAGCTCAATGGCGTGGGTGATATTCACTGGCCCCATCGGGTGGGTTAAGCAAATTGTCCCTCGCCATATTTCCCCGACACCCTGCCTGTGCTTAAATAGCTAAACCGGTTTAACATGATTTAGCTAAGAAGGTGATATGGAGACGATCTGGGTACTTGGCGATGCAGTGGTGGATCTGTTGCCCGACGGAGAGGGCAAACTGCTGCAATGTCCGGGCGGCGCACCGGCCAACGTTGCGGTAGGGGTAGCGCGTCTGGGAGGCAGAAGCGCCTTTATAGGCCGGGTGGGCGACGACCCCTTCGGGCGCTTTATGCAAAAAACGCTTGCGGATGAGCAGGTTAATACAGAATGGCTGAGACGGGATCCGCGGCATCGCACCTCCACGGTGGTGGTGGATCTCGATGACGACGGGGAACGTTCATTTACCTTTATGGTTCGCCCGAGTGCTGATCTGTTCCTCGACGCCGCCGATCTCCCGCCATTCCGCGCCGGGGAGTGGCTGCACGTCTGCTCTATCGCGCTTAGCGCCGAACCCAGCCGTTCCGCGACGTTTCAGGCGATGGCCGCTATCAGACAGGCGGGCGGTTTCGTCAGCTTTGACCCCAATATCCGCGCCGATCTCTGGTACGATGAAGTCGAGCTGCGCCAGTGCCTTGAGCGGGCATTAGCCTGTGCAGATGTGGTGAAAATCTCGGTGGAAGAGCTGGCGTTCTTGACCGGAAATTCGCAGGTCCATGAGGGGCTGGCGGAGCTAATGCGCACCTGTCCGGCCAGGCTGGTGCTGGTGACGCAGGGAAAAGAGGGCGTGACCGCCTGGCAGGGAGGCGCGTTGACGCACTATCCTGCATCACCCGTGGAATGCATTGATACCACCGGTGCGGGGGATGCTTTCGTCGCCGGGCTGCTGTTCGGTCTGGCATGTCATGGCCAGGCCCGTCTCTCAGAGGTCATCACGTTAGCACAGCGCTGCGGAGCGCTGGCGACAACCGCAAAAGGGGCAATGACCGCGCTGCCTTATCATCACGAACTGTAATTCACGTCGCCAGGCCTCCGGTCGGGGGCCTGAATTGTAGCCTCGATCACACTTACTAAAACGGTTTAGCAAAAAACGTTGCCGATTCAAAATTTAACGGTTTAGTATCACTCGCCTAAACCGGTTTAGCAATTTAGCACTTTTACCGATAGTTATTAGGGATGCGACAAAATGTATAAAAAACGCAGACTTGCCGTGATGATAGGCATGCTGGCCGGCAGTACCTCTGTTTTTGCCCAGACGGATATGACCCGTATCGAAGCGCGCCTGGCAGCGCTGGAGCAGCGTTTGCAGGAGGCGGAAACCCGTGCGCAGGTTGCTGAAAAACGCGCCACGGCAGCGGAACAGAAAACGCAGCAACTGGTGGCTGCGCAGCAGGAAGCGCAAACCTCCACACAGGCGGTGGCGCAACGTACCACTGCGCTGGAAGAGAAAGCCGATCGGACAGGCGGTTTTGAGTTTCACGGTTACGCCCGTTCCGGGCTGCTGATGAACGACGCGGCCTCCAGCAGCAAAAGCGGTCCTTATCTGACACCCGCCGGGGAAACGGGTGGGGCCATCGGGCGTCTGGGGAACGAAGCGGATACCTACGTTGAGCTGAATGTTGAGCACAAACAGACGCTGGAAAATGGCGCGACGACGCGTTTTAAGGCGATGCTGGCCGACGGTCAGAAAACCTATAACGACTGGTCGGCAGACAGCAGCGACCTGAACATTCGTCAGGCCTTTGCCGAGCTGGGCAATTTGCCGGACGTTACCGGTGCGCTGAAAGGCAGCACCTTCTGGGCGGGTAAGCGTTTTGACCGCGACAACTTCGACATTCACTGGCTGGATTCCGACGTGGTATTTCTCGCCGGGACCGGCGGCGGCGTCTACGACGTGAAGTGGAACGATACGCTGCGCAGTAACTTCTCCCTTTATGGCCGTAATTTCGGCAGCGAAGAGGAGATCGACAACAACGTCCAGAACTACATCTTAAGCATGAACCACTTCGCCGGGCCGGTGCAGTTGATGGTCAGCGGCTTACGGGCAAAAGATAATGACGACCGTAAGGATAGCAACGGCGATCTGATTAAAACCGACGCGGCGAATAACGGGGTGCATGCGTTGGTGGGTCTGCATAACGAGAGCTTCTACGGCCTGCGGGAAGGTTCCGCCAAAACGGCGCTGCTTTACGGCCACGGTCTGGGGGCCGAGGTGAAAAGCATTGGTGCAGACGGCGCATTGCTGTCAGAAGCCGATACCTGGCGTTTTGCAAGTTACGGTGTCACGCCGCTGGGCGGTGGCTGGCACATTGCGCCCGCCGTACTGGCGCAAAGCAGTAAGGACCGCTACGTGAAGGGCGACAGCTATGAGTGGGTCACGCTCAATACGCGTCTGATAAAAGAGGTGACCCAGAATTTCGCCCTCGCGTTCGAGGGCAGCTATCAGTACATGGATTTAAACCCGGAAGGCTGCAAGGATCGCAATGCGGTTAACGGTAGCTTCTACAAGCTGACCTTTGCCCCGACGTTAAAGGCGGGCAAGATTGGCGATTTCTTCAGCCGTCCGGAGCTGCGCCTGTTCGCCACCTGGATGGACTGGAGCAGCAAGCTGGATAACTACGCCAGCGATGACGCCTTTGGCAGCAGCGGCTTCAACGCGGGTGGGGAATGGAACTTTGGGGTGCAGATGGAAACCTGGTTTTAACCCTTCACGCTCCCGCATTGCGGGGGCGTTTCGAACATCATAAAAAGAGGTCAGGAAGAGGTATCTATGGATTTTAATCATATTGCGCGCGAGCTGATTCCGCTGCTCGGTGGCAAAGAGAACATTGCCAGCGCGGCACATTGCGCCACGCGCCTTCGTCTGGTGCTGGTCGATGATGCGCTTGCCGACCAGCAGGCTATCGGCAAGGTTGAAGGCGTGAAAGGCTGTTTTCGAAATGCCGGGCAGATGCAGGTGATCTTCGGCACAGGGGTGGTGAATAAGGTTTACACCGCGTTTATTCAGGCGGCAGGGATTAGCGAGTCCAGTAAATCGGAAGCGGCGGATATTGCAGCCCGCAAGCTTAACCCGTTCCAGCGCATCGCGCGTCTGCTCTCCAACATCTTCGTGCCGATTATTCCGGCGATCGTGGCCTCGGGTCTGCTGATGGGCCTGCTCGGGATGGTTAAAACCTACGGCTGGGTTAATCCGGATAACGCGCTCTATATCATGCTGGATATGTGCAGCTCGGCGGCGTTTATTATTCTGCCGATCCTGATTGGCTTCACCGCCGCGCGGGAGTTTGGCGGCAACCCGTATCTGGGCGCAACGCTCGGCGGCATCCTGACTCATCCGGCGCTGACCAACGCCTGGGGCGTAGCGTCCGGCTTCCACACCATGAACTTATTCGGTCTTGAAATCGCCATGATTGGCTATCAGGGAACCGTCTTCCCGGTACTGCTGGCGGTGTGGTTTATGAGCATTGTGGAAAAACAGCTTCGCCGGGCGATCCCGGATGCGTTAGATCTGATCCTGACGCCGTTCCTGACCGTCATTATCTCCGGCTTTATCGCGCTGTTGATTATTGGCCCGGCGGGACGCGCGCTGGGCGACGGGATCTCCTTTATTCTTAGCACCCTGATTGCCCACGCGGGCTGGCTGGCCGGGCTGTTGTTTGGTGGGCTCTATTCGGTGATTGTCATTACCGGCATTCACCACAGCTTCCACGCTATTGAGGCCGGACTGCTGGGTAACCCGTCGATTGGCGTGAACTTCCTGCTGCCGATCTGGGCGATGGCGAACGTGGCGCAGGGCGGGGCATGTCTGGCGGTGTGGTTCAAAACTCGTGATGCCAAAATCAAAGCCATTACCTTACCGTCGGCGTTTTCCGCGATGCTGGGCATCACCGAAGCGGCAATTTTTGGCATCAACCTGCGTTTCGTGAAGCCGTTTATCGCGGCCCTGATCGGTGGCGCAGCGGGCGGGGCCTGGGTAGTGTCGGTGCATGTCTACATGACCGCCGTTGGGCTGACGGCGCTTCCCGGTATGGCGATCGTTCAGGCCAGCTCGCTGCTCAACTATATTATCGGCATGGTGATTGCCTTTGGCGTGGCGTTCACCGTCTCTCTGCTGCTGAAATATAAGACGGACTCTGAATAATGACCTTACCTTCCCGCTGGCCTGCCGTGTTGCAGGCCGTTATGCAAGGCCAGCCGCGTGCGCTGGCGGACAGCCACTATCCGCAGTGGCATCCTGCGCCGGTGACGGGGCTGATGAACGATCCGAACGGCTTTATCTGGTTTGCCGGACGTTACCATCTGTTTTATCAGTGGAACCCGCTGGGCTGCGATCATCGCTACAAGTGCTGGGGACACTGGAGCTCAGCAGATCTGGTGCACTGGCAGCACGAGCCAATGGCGCTGATGCCTGACGAAGAGTATGACCGCAATGGCTGTTACTCCGGCAGCGCCGTGGATAACAACGGCGTGCTGACCCTGTGCTATACCGGCAACGTTAAGTTTGACGATGGCGGCCGCACCGCCTGGCAGTGTCTGGCGGTGCAAAATGACGACGGCACGTTTGCCAAACTGGGACCGGTGTTGCCCCTGCCGGACGGGTATACCGGGCACGTCCGCGACCCGAAAGTGTGGCGCCATGACGGGCAGTGGTACATGGTGCTCGGGGCGCAGGATCAGCATAAGCGCGGCAAGGTGCTGCTGTTTACGTCAGCCGATTTGCACACCTGGGCGTCCTGCGGCGAAATCGCCGGTCACGGCGTCAATGGACTCACGGACGCGGGCTATATGTGGGAGTGCCCGGATCTGTTTGCGCTTGATGGCACACACGTCTTGATCTGCTGCCCACAGGGGCTGGCGCGCGAACCGCATCGCTATCTCAACACCTATCCGGCCGTCTGGATGAGTGGGGCATTTGATTATCAAACGCCTGCATTTGCGCACGGCGAATTGCATGAGCTTGATGCCGGTTTCGAATTTTACGCGCCGCAAACCACGGTGGCAGAAGACGGCCGCCGCATCCTCATCGGCTGGATGGGCGTGCCGGACGGCGAAGAGATGCTCCAGCCTACACGGGTCCACGGCTGGATCCACCAGATGACCTGTCCGCGCGAGCTGCGCTACCGCGACGGTAAGCTCTGGCAAACGCCGGTCCGTGAGCTGGAAACGCTGCGCGAGGATGAACATCACTGGCAGGGACGCGCCAGCGATGCCCCGGTGCTGGAGGGAACGCGTCTTGAGTTCGAACTGAGCGCATCGTGCGTAAAAGTGGATTTTGCCGGCGCGTTGCGGCTGATTATGGATGATGCGGGGATCCATCTGGAACGCGCCAGCCTGGAAACCGGAGAGACGTTGACCCGCTACTGGCAGGGCTCTGTTCATCATTTACGCGTGCTGTGTGACCGTTCCAGCGTCGAAATTTTCATCAATCACGGTGAAGGCGTCATGAGCAGCCGCTATTTTCCTGACCATCCGGCCCAGGTTCGCTTCGAAGGTGCGTCCGACATCACATTACGCTACTGGTCGCTGCGCAGCTGCATGATAGAATAGGGGTTTTGACAGCCGGATCTAAGTCGTTGTGAGAAAAACAAAACGCGTCACCATTAAAGATATCGCGGAGCTGGCGGGGGTATCAAAAGCCACCGCCAGTCTGGTTCTGAACGGCCGCAGCAAAGAGCTTCGGGTGGCGGAGGAGACACGCGAGCGTGTGCTGGCGATTGCCAAAGAACATCATTATCAGCCCAGTATTCACGCCCGTTCGCTGCGGGACAACCGCAGCCACACCATTGGTCTGGTGGTGCCGGAAATCACCAACTACGGGTTTGCCGTTTTTTCTCATGAGCTGGAGACCCTCTGCCGCGAGGCGGGTGTTCAGCTGCTGATCTCCTGTAGCGATGAAAATCCGGGCCAGGAGACGGTGGTGGTCAATAACATGGTGGCCCGCCAGGTGGACGGGCTGATTGTCGCCTCCAGCATGCTCAACGACGCGGATTATCAAAAGCTGAGCGAGCAGTTGCCCGTTGTGCTCTTTGACCGTCATATGAACGACAGTTCTCTGCCGCTGGTCCTCACCGATTCAATTACCCCGACCGCCACGCTGGTGGCCGACATTGCGCGCCAGCATCCGGATGAGTTCTACTTCCTCGGCGGCCAGCCGCGGCTTTCCCCGACGCGTGACCGTCTGGAAGGGTTTAAGCAGGGGCTGCGTGACGCTGGCGTCGAGCTACGTCCGGAGTGGATTATTCATGGTAATTACCATCCGAGCTCCGGCTACGAAATGTTTGCCGAACTTTGCGCGCGCCTGGGCCGCCCGCCAAAAGCCCTTTTTACCGCCGCCTGCGGTCTGCTGGAAGGGGTGTTGCGCTATATGGGGCAACATAATCTGCTGCAAAGCGATATGCGTCTGGCCAGCTTTGACGATCACTATCTCTATGATTCTCTGACCATTCCTGTCGATACCGTTCGTCAGGATAACCGCCAGCTCGCCTGGCACTGCTTTGATCTGATTGGCAAACTGATTGAAGGGGAAACGCCGGAGCCGATCCAGCGTAAACTGGATGCCACACTGCAACGGCGATACAAGGCCGTGGAGTGACAGGGTAACGTCTGACGGATATATCAATAACTTTAATTAATTAAAGATCGGATTCAGCCGATAACCAAAGGGAAATTAAATCCCTGAGGTGTGTTATGTCGTTGAAAAAATCATCCCTGATTATCCTGTTTTCCCTGCTTTTTTTCTTTGTGGCCAGCACCATCACCAGCGTTGGGCTCATCATTAAAAGTAATACTTCGCTGGATAATGTGAACAAAGAAATTCAGGTGGTCCTGTCCATTATTGATCCCATTAACCATAGCCGAACCCTGCGCGTCAGGGTTATGGAGTATGTAAAAATGGTGGAAGCGGGGGACGCCACCGACTCGTCTGCGAAACTGGCCTCGGTTAAAGAGGCGCTGACCAAAGCCGATAGTGCATTTTCGGCGTTTATGGCCTCGCCGCGTTTGCAGGACGAAGCCCCGCTGGTCACTGCCTACCAGGAGGCGTGGCAAAACTACCGTAACCAGGGACTGGCACCACTGATTGCCGCTGCCGCCGCTCACGATGTGTCGCGGTTCAACGCTCTTATTCCCGTGGTGTCTCAACTCGATCGCCAATATGAAATTGTGCTCGATCAGGTTCTCTCCGTTCACCAGAAGTACGCCAAAACGCTGAACGAGGATGCGAGCCATAATTTTGTGTCGGGTCTGGTTATTATCGCCTGCATTGCGGTGCTGTTCGTGGTGGTGATTTTCGCCGTCAGCCTGCTGATGAAACGCGTGGTCTTTGCGCCAGTGAACCTGGCGCGCGAGCACTGTCGACAGATTGCGGCCGGGAAGCTGGACGTACCGGTACCGATCAAGCGTGATTCCGGGAATGAAATCGATCACCTGATGTCCTCGATGGAGCAGATGCGCCAGGCGCTGCTCTCCACCATTTCTCAGGTGCGCGATGCCAGCCACACCGTAACGCATGCGGCGCAGGAAATTGCCTCCGGCAATATCGACCTGGCCTCCCGTACCGAGCAACAGGCTTCTGCCCTGACCCAGACGGCCGCCAGCATGGAAGAGCTGAGCGCGACGGTGGCGAATAACACCGATAACGTGTTCCAGGCCGGTAAGCTGGTGCAGGATGCCGTGAAAAATGCCCATACCGGTGAAGCGGTAACCCGTGAAGTCATCGAAACGATGAATACTATCGCGTCCAATTCGAAGCGTATTGAGGACATCACCAGCGTCATCAACAGTATTGCTTTCCAGACTAATATTCTGGCGCTGAACGCGGCCGTTGAAGCGGCGCGTGCCGGTACGCAGGGGCGAGGATTTGCCGTGGTGGCAAGTGAAGTGCGCACCCTGGCCCAGAAAAGCGCGGTGGCGGCGAAGGATATCGAAAGCCTTATCGCCCAGTCTGTTTCCAGCGTGAAAAACGGTGCGGAACTTGTGAATCGTTCGGGAGAGGTGATTGATTCTATTATCAGCTCTGTGAATAAAGTGCATACGCTGATGGAACAGATTTCGGTTGCCTCAGAAGAGCAGAGCCGTGGAATTGGTCAGGTTGGGCAGGCCGTAACGGAAATGGACGGTGTGACCCAGCAGAACGCGGCGCTGGTACAGCAATCCGCCGCAGCCGCGGCCTCGCTGGAGGAGCAGGCGCAGCAGCTGTCGCAGAGTATTTCGAGTTTTCGTCTGCCGGCAATTGCGTGATTAAATGAGGAAGGCTCCTGTTGGAGCCTTTTTAATGTCTGCATTCAGCCGCTGCACAATCTCCTTCAGCCATTACTGTTATCCGTACAAAGCCGCTATCACATAAATTTTATCTTTCCCCGGCAATATTTCTGTTCCTCATCCGTCTACCTCATCAGAGACCATAATCATTCAACATAAACGAGGTACACATGAGAAATTTTGATATGCACGGAAAAGGTCACGGGCGTGGTTTGGGCCGCCATCGTATGTACAAGGGCATCGTGATAGGCGCAGTCCTGTTCGTGGTGCTTGGCCTGCTGGTCATGTCCCTGTGGAACGCGTTGCTCCCGGCCATCCTGGGGGTTAAAGCCATTGGCTTCTGGCAGGCGCTGGGGATCCTGCTGCTGAGCCGCATTCTTTTCGGTGGGCTGGGTTTTCGCCCAGGCATGTTCGGTGCACACCGCCGTATGCACGCACAATGGATGAATATGACCCCCGAACAACGTGAAGCCTTCATTCAGCAGCGTCGGGCGGGATTTGGGCGTCATGGTCATTGCCGGTGGCACGATGACCGGGATGAGAAGCGAGATGATAACGCTGCGAAAGCGCCGGAAGCCGAGTGAGCGATATGAAAGCCGGTGAGGCGGGGGAATCATTACTGATCTCGGCACTCAATGCCTGCCGCGCACGGCTAAAAGCCTTCATTCGCGGACGGACTGCGGTTCGTGATGATGTCGATGATATTCTTCAGGAAGTGACCTGGCAGTTGATGAAAGTGGAACAACCGGTGGAGAACGTCGCCGCCTGGCTATTTCGCGCCGCGCGAAATGAGATGATCGACCGGGCGCGAAAAAAGCATGAGGTTTCACTGCCGGGGTACCTGACGGCAGATGACGAGGACTTTCCGGAGCTGGAGATTGCTGAAACGTTATTCGGCGTACCGCAAACCCCGGAGGAGGAGTATCTCAACATCCTGCTGTGGGAAGAGTTAGGGCAAGCCCTGTCGGAACTGCCGCCACCACAGCGCGAGGTGTTTGAAAAAACGGAATTTGAAGGATACACCATGAAGGCGCTGGCGGAGGAAACGGGCGACAGCGTGCAGGCGTTATTATCCCGCAAACACAAAGCTGTGCGATTTTTGCGTAGTCGCCTCAAGGATATTTATGAAGCGTTGACAGGGCAATAAAGTTCGACCACTCTGAAAAACAATATCTTAGAGGGGTCGTTATGCTTCAACTGTTAGCAAAGAAAAAGATGCTGTTACTCTCTGCTCTGCTGTTTTCAGGGCTGGTCAGGGCAGAGGAGTCGCTTCCGGATGTGGTAAAGCACTTCAGTGAGCAGCAGGATATCAAAATCATTAAGAAAATTGATGCCCCCGGCGGCGCGCCAGCGTGGCTGGGGCAGTATCAGGACATGGGCGTGACGCTCTTTCTGACCCCTGACGGAAAGCACGTGGTGTCTGGCTATCTGTATGATGAGAAGGGAACCAACCTCAGCGAGGCCTTTTTCCAGAAAGAGATCTACGCCCCGATGGGCCGCGAGATGTGGAAAAAGCTCAATGCGGCTCATCCGCTGAAAGAGGGCGCGGAGAGCGCCCCGCGCAAAGTCTTTGTTTTTGCCGACCCGTTCTGCCCGTACTGCAAGCAGTTCTGGGCTGAAGCGCAGCCGTGGGTGAAGGCCGGCAAGGTCCAGCTCAATACGCTGCTGGTTGCGTTTCTTAACCCGAACAGCGGGCGTAACGCCTCCGCGATCCTGAATGCCAAAGATCCGGTGTCGGCCTGGAAAGAGTACGAGCTGTCCGGCGGTAAAAAGCTGCCTAAACCTGAAGGGGCGGCTTCACGGGAAACCGTTGAGATCCTGCAAAATCACCAGACGCTTATGGACAGTCTCGGCGCAAATGCCACACCGGCTATTTATTACCTGAATGAGCAAAACGAACTGCAGCAGGTCGTGGGCATGCCAGACGCAAAACAGCTTGAGGCGATGTTCGGGCCGAAGCCGTAAAAAGAAAGGCAGAAACGCCTTGTTTCTGCCTTTTTTCAGTCAACTACCCCAGCGCCCCCGGAGGTAATTTACGGCTTCCTGCGTCTGCGGCTGGTTAAGATAGTCTTCACGGAACAGGATGGTGCCTTTTACGTCTGGCAGTGAATCGTTGAGGTCGAGCTGTTTTTTCAGCTCCGGTACGCCGCCGTTCACCGTCCAGTCCGGTTCGTTTCTGGAAGGCGCGCCCACTTTGTAGAACGCGATCCCGATATACAGGCGGGTATGGGTCGGTTTCACCACGTCAGCCCACCATTTTGTCAGCACATCGTATCGTGCCGCGTCGCGGGCGAAGGGCCAGTAGATCTGCGGCGCAATGTAATCCAGTAAACCCTGCTGTACCCATTTTCGCGTGTCAGCGTAGGATTCATCGTAGGCTGCGGCACCGCGCGTGTCCGATCCTGCCGGGTCGAAGGAGCGGTTGCGCCATACACCCGCCGGGCTGACGCCAAATTCAACCTCAGGCTTTGCCTGCTTGATCGCCCTTGATACCTGCACAATCAGCTGCTGCGTATTGTGCCGACGCCAGTCAGCTTTCGACGCAAATCCCTCGCCGTAGCGCCTGAAGGTCCAGGCATCGTTCAGGGTTGAGCCCGGCGTCTCGGTGTAAAAATAGTCATCGAACTGAACGCCGTCGACAGGGTAGCGATTCACCACTTCCATCACCACTTGGGTTATCCAGTCCCGCACCTCGGGAATGCCCGGGTCGAGAACAAAACGATCCCCCGAGGTGCGGATCCACTCCGGATGCTGGACATAGACGCTGGAGGGATGAAGCGACGAGGTACGGTTAAGCGCGGCGATGGTCGAGGGCTTCGTGTTGGTGGAGACGCGGTAAGGGTTGAACCAGGCGTGAACCTTCATCCCGCGCTTGTGCGCTTCATCCAGCATAAACTGGAGCGGATCGTAACCGGGGTCTTCCCCGATAGTCCCGGTCAGGGTATCTGACCATGGCAGTATTTCAGAGGCCCACAGCGCCGTACTGTCCGGTTTTACCTGAAAGAAGACGGTGTTGATCCCAAGCTTTTTCAGCTTATCGAGCTTGTCCGTCAGCGCCTTCTGTTGCTGGGCGATACGCTGGTCCGCGCTGCGGCCATTCACTGATGACACGGGGGGCCAGTCGAGACGGGAGACGGTCGCCAGCCAGATCCCGCGCATGGGTTCGTTAGTCTGCTGTACAGGTTTCGCCTGCGGCAGCGGGGTAACGAGTGATTTGGGTGGTTTGGAAGTGCAACTTACCAGTAAAAGCGCGCAGCCAAGCAGCGCGCCAGTCCGTTTTACGTGTCGCATCATTTGCGTGTTAGCTCCTGGGTGTCCGGCCATCCGTCCAGGGATTAAACGCCGGTTCGTCCTGTTCCTCGTTACCGTCATCGTGAAGGGAGTCGAGGTAGAGGGCTTCAACTTCCGCCCGCGCCCATGGGGTCCGGCGCAGGAACTTCAGACTCGATTTAACACTCGGGTCCTTGCGAAAACAGTTGATTTTGATTCGGTTGCCCAGTTCATTCCAGCCATATCGTGCAACCAGCGCGTTAACCTGCATTTCAAGCGTTACGCCATGCAAAGGATCGTTGGAAATATGTGCTGTCATAGGCGTCCGGTAGTCTCATTTTTTATGGGGATGTGATAAACGCTCAAAGGTTACAAGAAAGCAGGGGACGCGGCAATTTCAGCGTGAGGTTCTTCACCCGTAAAGGGTGAAGAGGATTTCCGGTTAATACTATTTTTTAAACAGTTCAGGTGCCCACGGCGTCGGGTCTACCTCCATAAAGGGTGCACGCTCAAAGCGGGACTTCAGCGCCCAGGGCACCGTACAGTCGAAAATCGTTTTGCAGGTGATCCCGTTGCCACGAATGGAGGGACTGTAGTCCGGCGCCTGAGACGGATCGAGCTGGTGACCGCGGATCCCCGGCAGATGGGTGATGCTGACATCGCCCTGCATACGGGTCGTCATCGCCCACAAAATGTCGTCGCTGTCAAAAATATCCACGTCTTCGTCGACGAGAATAATGTTCTTAAGCTCGGAATAGGTGGCTAACGCGATGAGGGCCGCCTGACCCTGACGCCCTTCGTCAGAAGGCTGGCGTTTTTTAACCTGCAATACCCCAAGGAATTTGCCCCCGCCAGCGGTATGCGCATAGACGTTTTGCAGGAAACCGGGGATGGCTTCTTCCACCGCATTCCGGATGCTGGCCTCCGTTGGCAAACCGGCCAGCGTGGTGTGCTCTTCGCCCGGTCCTACCAGGGTTTGCAGGATCGCCTGATGACGCATCGTGACGGCCTTCACTTTGATTACCGGTAAGGAGGGGTTAGCCTCCCCGCAGTAGCCGGGAAATTCCGGCATCGCGTGCCCGGTGTGGGTATGCTGATCTTCTTCTACGCGCACGCCCGGCAGCAGTTCACCTTCGATAATAATTTCCGCACGCGCAATCGCTTTTTCATTTACGGCCACACCCTGCACCAGCTCGACGGGAGCCTGACGTAACGCGCCGGCGACACCCAGCTCGTTGTAGCCGAAGGGCGTGGTAGGGGCTTCGAAACAAGCGCCAATATAGATAGCGGGATCGAGACCCATATTGATCGTGACCGGCAAGGGTTTGCCCGCCTCTTCGGCTTTCTTACGGAACACTTCAATATGGCGGCCCGCGGCAAGGAACATGGAGAGCTCATCGCGCTCCTGAACGCAAAGACGGTGAATAGTGACATCGGTCAGCGAGGGCGTCTTCCGGATCGCTTGCCAGCACCAGCCCCAGACAGAAGAACGGACCGGCATCTATCGGCGTGTTGGTCGGTGCCGGAAGCAATTTACGCAGATCGAAGTCCGGATCGTCGGCATAAAACACCTGCTCCTGACACGGCGCCTGGGCCGCCGGGACGACAACGGGAGCAATCGGGTTTTTCACCGCCTGGCCGACATGTTTTGCCAGTTCAGAGGGCTCGCAGCCCAACAGGAGCGCCGCCCGCTCGCGGCTGGCGTGCATACCGACCAGAATACGGGAGTCGGGATACCCCTTAATAGCGTTAAACATCATGGCCGGGCCGATGCGCGTCGGACGTTTTACCGTGCCGCCAGCACCAATGTGCCGGTACACACCCGCCAGCTCCGCGTCAGGATCGACCGGATGGCTGGTTTCAAGGTATTGACCTTCATGGCGTTTAAGCAGTTCGATAGCACTTCTGAGATCGTTGATGTGGTTTTCCATATTTTCCCCCTCGGATGATTGCATCCATTCTTAACCGGACGAAGAAGGCTATCAATTGCATCATTCATGCTATTTTAATATGAATTTTATTATCAATAATGAAGGCACAGTATGCAGTTTCGACTGATGCGCAATTTTATCGTGGTGGCGGAAGAGCTTCACATGCATCGTGCGGCGGAGCGCCTTAACATGGCGCAACCGGCACTAAGCCAGCAAATCAAAACGCTTGAAGATCGTCTGGGGGTAGTGCTCTTTAGCCGGGCGAATCGTCGCCTGACGCTGACGCCAGCCGGTGAGGCGTTTCTCAGTAAAGCCAGAGTGGCGATTTTTATGACCGATCAGGCGATTCTGGATGCCAGACAGACGGCCAGAGGGGAACAGGGCGTGCTGAATCTCGGATGCGTTTCAAGCGCGATATTCGACAGTAAGCTGCCCGACGCGCTGCGGCTTTTACATGAGAAATGGCCAGCCATCAGCCTTTCCATGATGACGGGAAACGTGCAAACCCTTTATACCGGCGTGCAAAGCAACCAGCTGGATGTGGCCATTATTCGTGCCCCGTTACCGCTGCTGCCTGACGATCTTCAAAGTCGTCCTTTCACAACGGAAAAAGCCGTGCTGGCCTTACCTCGTCAACACAGTCTGGCGGGCTCCGCCGCGCTGACGCTTGCGTCGGTGAAAGAGGAGAAGTGGATCGCCCTGCGCGACCCGGAGGGGATGGGGCTGGAGCAATATTTCTATGATGCCTGCCACAGCGCTGGCATACAGCCTGACGTTGTGCAAAACGCCACCGATGTCCCCACGGTGATAAGCCTTGTCTCGGCAGGGTTTGGTATCGCCATGCTGCCAGCTTCAGCGAAGGCGATATGCGTACAAAACGTCGTCTTTGTGGATATTCTTGACCGACTCCGGGAGAGCGAGCTGACGCTGGTTTGCCACCGGATTATTCGCTCTGAGGTGCTGAAAAAATTGCTGAGTATCCTCGATCATACCTGACGTCCGGCGGCCTGAAGAAGCTGTTCACGTAGCCAGCGATTAGCCGGATCCTGACTGTTTTTCGGGTGCCAGTACATACCGATGACGATCGGCGGGAGATCCAGCGGCGGCGGAAAAATATCAAGCGTTTGCGTAAAGCGTAGCAACATGCGCCTGGGTAGGGTGCAGAGTAAATCGGTACCGGCAACAATCGCAGGCGCCATCGCATAGCTTTGCGTCGACATCACCACGTTACGCTGGTGGCCAAGCCCCGCCAGATGCTGATCGACAAAGCCCGCGAACGGGTCGCCCTCGGATGAAACCACCAGGTGTGAAAGACTACAATAGCTTTCCAGATCCACCGGCCCCGTACCGCGCGGATGGCCTTTCCGCTGGGCTGTGGCATATTCATCGTCAAACAGTTTGCGTCTGACCCATGCATCGTGCGCCCCCGCGTTAACGCCGATATAAATATCCACATCGCCATTTTCCATCTGCGCTGACAGCAGCTGGGTTTCCGGGAGCGCAAAACGCAGGCGGATACCTGGTGCCGCACTGCTAATCTGATTCTGCAACTCTGCCCCCAGCATTAGCGCCGGGTTTTCGTGCAGGGCAATAACAAAGGTGCGGTTGCTGTTCTGCGCGTTGAACGTGGTGGGTTCAAGCATCGCCGCTATGCCCTGCAAAACCGTCGCGACCTGCGGCCTTAACGCTTCGGCGCGCGGCGTCGGTAACACCCCACGTCCGTGTGGGGAAGGGACAAACAGCGGCTCACCAAACAACACGCGCAGGCGTGCCAGGCGGGCAGACATTGCTGGCTGGCTGATGCCCAGCCGCGCGGCCGCATGGGTGATATTCTGGTCCCTGAGTAACGCATCCAGCGTCAGGATCAGGTCCATATCCATATCGGAGGGGGACATCTTATTTTGCGTCACGGTTGGTATAGGTCACCGGGACCCACGCGTAGCCTTCCCGCTCACCTTTCGTCACATAGCCGATCCCGGGGAAAGGCAGATGTGGCGCCGCAATCAGATCTTTGTTTTTCACAAACTCAGCGAAAGCAGCGTTGCGCACCCGGGCGGCGCCGTCCTGATCCTCATCGTAAGCAATCGTCACGTTGGGCTGCGGGAACTGAACCGCGGCGACGTGGATGATGTCGCCGACAAAGGTAATTTTTTCACCTTTGCTCTCCAGCGTGTAAAACGCGGAACCTGGGGTATGGCCCGGGTGAACCGTACCGCTGATGCCCGGCAGAAGCTGTTCGGTGCCTGAGAAAGTCTTCACTTTTCCGGCATCCAGATAAGGCTTTAATGTCTTGTGCGCGACATCGAAGTAGTTCTGGTCATAGCCAGACTTTTTCTGGTTCTCGTCGTTAAAGAAGAAATCGATATCCGGTTTGCCGACATAGACCTGCGCGTGGGTAAACACGCGCTGACCGTCTTTGACCAGACCACCGGCGTGATCGGAGTGCGCATGGGTGATTAGAACATCGGTAATATCTTCGGGTTTGATGCCCTGGGTCGCCAGGCTTTCAATCAGCCGCCCGCCTTTGCCGGGGCCAAAGAGCTGACCGGAACCGGTATCCACCAGGATTTTGTGACCGGGCAAAGCGATATAAAACGCGTTAATCGATGCTTCCACCGGATTGGCCTGGAAGTTTTTGGCCAGTAACGCATCGGTATTTTCCGCCGTCGTCCGGCGCAGTAAGGCGTGAAGATCCTGCGGCACGCTGCCGTCCGTAAAGGCGGTGATAATCGTGTCGCCAACCTGAACGCTGTAGCCGCCAGCCTGCTGTTTCACCACATGCTGCGGAACGCTGGCCACCGCGTGGATCGCTGGAAAGAATAAAACTGAACCGGTCAACAGGGTTGATATCGCAAGTTTTTTCACAGTAAACATGATGGGCTCCTTAATAGTAAGTTCATCATAGTTCAACTGCGATTTTTGAGAACAGCAGGGGAGTGAATGTGACCTATCCATGAAATGGATAGGTCTGAGAGGATGCTTTACAGCACGCCGGTACCGCCATCAGAGCACCACACTTGCCCGGAAGCGTATGAGCAGGAATCGGAGGCAAAAAGCACATACAGCGGTGCGATTTCAACCGGCTGGCCCGGTCGGCCCAGGGGCGTATCTTCCCCGAACTTCTGAACTTTGGACTGCGGCTGACCGCCGCTGGACTGAAGAGGCGTCCAGTATGGACCTGGCGCGACGGCATTTACCCGAATGCCACGCGGCCCAAGCTGCTGGGCCAGAGACTTGGTAAAGGCCACGTTACAGGCTTTGGTCTGCGCATAGTCCACCAGGATCGCGCTCGGTTTAAACGCCTGAACGGAAGTGGTGTTGATGATCACGGCACCTTCCTGCAAATGGCGCAGCGCAGCTTTGGTGATCCAGAAGGGGGCATAGACGTTGGTCTTAAACGTCGCGTCAAAATCTGCCGTGGTGAGATCGTCGATAGATTCACAGTACTGCTGGCGTCCGGCGTTATTCACCAGGATATCCAGGCCGCCCAGTTCGGCAACGGCTTTTTCCACCAGCGTGTCGCAGAAGGACTCCACGCGAATGTCGCCGGGAATGGCGACCGCTTTACGGCCTTCGGCCTGAATCAGCGCAATGACCGATGCCGCATCGGACTCCTCTTCCGGCAGATAGCCAATAGCGACATCTGCACCTTCACGGGCATAGGCGATGGCTACCGCGCGACCAATGCCGGAATCACCGCCGGTAATCAGCGCTTTTTTTCCTGCCAGTTTTCCTGACCCGATATAACTTGTTTCACCATGATCCGGTATTGGCTTCATTTCCGATGCCAGCCCGGGAGCCCTTTGCGGTTGTTCTGCAAACGGTGGACGAGGGTAATGCAGCGTGTGATTATTTCCTGTAGACATACCGGCCTCCTTAATAGTGAATTCCAAGATTAGTCGTTAATTAAACGTAAGCGGGCAAAATTGACAAATTCAGACAAATCTATATTCCAGTGGCGGATATAAAATATTTTCTCAAGCCAGCATGTAATACCAGAAAAGGGCGACCTCATCTTTTTCCGGCAGGGCGTTGTAAAGGTAACGATCGTAACCGCCCAGAATAAACCCATAGTGACGATAGAACAGACAGGCAGAAACATTAACGTTCTGCGTCTCCAGCCGTAAACCGGGCGCATTAAGGCTTCGCGCCCAGACGTGGGTGGCGGACATCAGCTTGTGCGCCGCGCCCGTTCGGCGTTTTGAACGCTCCACGGCAATGTAATCCACCGAAATAAATTTATTCCAGTTGCAGGACGCGGTAATAAAACCGGCGATTTCACCGTCATCCGTTTCGGCGATAAGAAATATTGAATCGGGATTAACGCAATGATTTTCCAGCGTCTGGAGATCCAGTTCATAGGTTTTATGATAAGGATCGGTTAGCGCCTCGATATGCAAATCACCATTGAGAAAAGGTTCTCTGGCAATCTCATCGACCGTAAAAGAAAAATCACAACATTCAAGACGGGCGAGGTCGGTGCTTAATCCTTTTCGAATATGCATAGTATTCCTTAAGTGGGAGTTATAAATAGATAATAGACGAAGCGGCATACTCTGCTGGCATAACACTCTGTTCATCCTGGTCTAAGCTTGTATTTCGTTCCGCGTAAAATGTGGTCATTCGAGGACAATGAATGGAATTCAGAACATGTCGCAGGCACTGGGGTGCTGAGTTTATTTCCGATGACGTTGTACGTTTTCGCGTCTGGGCAGAAGGGCAGAAAGATCTCACGTTGCGTTTAACCGACACCGACATTCCGATGGCGGCGGTGGGCGACGGCTGGTTTCAGGTTGACGTGCCCGGCGTCAGACACGGTACGCCGTATCAGTTTGTTTTACAGGATGGAATGGCGGTGCCGGATCCGGCCTCGCGCGCGCAACAGGCTGACGTCAACGGCCCGTCGGTGGTAATCGACCCGCGTCACAACCTGCCCGCACAGCGGGAATGGCAAGGGCGGCCATGGGAAGAGACGGTGATCTACGAGATGCATATCGGCACCTTCACCGGGGAAGGAACCTTCAGGGCGGCCATCGATAAATTGCCTTATCTGGCCGAACTGGGTATTACGCAACTGGAAGTGATGCCCGTGTCCCAGTTCGGGGGCGCGCGCGGATGGGGGTATGATGGCGTACTGCTGTATGCCCCGCACTCAGCTTATGGCACACCGGATGATTTTCATGCCTTCATCGATGCCGCCCACGCGCTCGGGCTTTCCGTGGTGCTGGATATTGTACTCAACCACTTTGGCCCGGAAGGGAACTACCTGCCGTTGCTCTCGCCGGCGTTTTTCCATCAGGATCGTATGACCCCGTGGGGCAACGGTATAGCCTATGAGGTTGAAGCCGTCCGGCAATACATCGCTGAGGCGCCGTTATTCTGGCTCTCGGAGTATCATCTTGACGGTCTGCGCTTCGACGCCATCGACCAGATCCATGACGACGCTGAGACCCATATTCTTCCCGAGATAGCGCAACGGATCCGCGACGCCTTTCCGGATCGGCATATCCATCTGACCACCGAAGACAGTCGCAACGTGATTTTCCTGCACCCGCGCGATGAACATGGTCAGACACCGCTTTTCACCGCCGAATGGAATGATGATTTTCACAACGCCGCGCATGTCTTCGCGACCGGGGAATCACACGCCTATTATCAGGATTTTGCCTTTGAGCCGGAGAAAAAGCTGGCGCGGGCGCTGGCAGAGGGCTTTGTCTACCAGGGGGAAATCTCGCTTCAGACCGGGAAATCGCGCGGGGTAGAGTGTCGCGAGCAACCACCGCAGTTTTTTGTCGATTTTATTCAGAATCACGACCAGGTCGGCAACCGTGCCCAGGGGGAGAGGCTTATCTCTCTGGCTGGGGCGGAGAAAACGCGCGTGCTGTTCGCGGCGCTGCTCCTGTCGCCACATATCCCGCTGCTGTTTATGGGTGAGGAGTACGGCGAAACGCATCCGTTCCTCTTTTTCACCGACTTCCACGGCGACCTGGCGAAAGCCGTGCGGGAGGGTCGCGCGAAAGAATTTACCGGCCATGCCGGGCACGATGAAACCGTACCGGATCCCAATGACGTAAATACCTTTATGCGGTCGAAGCTTGACTGGAACAAGGCAGACACAGAGGAAGGCAGGGCGTGGCTGCACGTTACGCGCGAACTGATTGCGCTGCGTCAACGCTTTATCGTCCCGTTACTGAAACAGCGGGGCGCCGTGGAGGGTAACGTCCTGCAAACGGCGCTCGGCATGGTTGCCGTGAGCTGGCGTTTTCCGTCCGGTACGCTGTCGCTGGCGCTGAATATCGGCAAAAAGCCCCTCGCCTTAGCGGACCTGCCCGGAAAAACGCTCTTTAGCTGGCCGGAGGCAGTCGAAAACCTGCCGCCGAACAGCATTGTTGTTCGCTTTGCTGATGGAGAAGCAGCGCTATGATCCCTTCCTCTACTTACCGAATTCAGTTTCGCAACGGCATGACCTTCGATCGCGTGGTAGACCTGATTCCGTATATGAAAGACCTCGGAATTAGCCATCTTTACGCGTCGCCTGTTTTCACCGCAACCACGGATTCCACCCACGGCTATGACGTGACCGCCCCCAACGAAATCGACCCGGCGATTGGCGGGCGGGAAGGGTTTGACCGCATGGCGGCAGCGCTGAAACAGGCGGGGATGGGGCTGATTCTGGATATCGTTCCTAACCATATGTCGACCTCGCTGGAAAACCGCTGGTGGCGCGATGTTATCGAGCACGGTCGGCAGAGCCGCTATGCGGCATATTTTGATATCGACTGGTCCCGACCCCTGACGATGCCGTTTCTTGGCGACACCTTTGAAGCCGAGCTGGAGCGGGGGGCTATCACCCTGAAACGTGACAGTGTCACCGACAGCGCGGCGTTGGTTTACTATGATACCGCCTATCCGCTTAATCCCGGCACGTATGCCGAAGGCAAGAGCATCGCTGAGATCCACGAGGCGCAAAGCTGGCGGCTGATGTCCTGGCGGGAAGCGCCGAAACAGCTTTCATGGCGGCGCTTTTTTGAAATCACCGGGCTGGTCGGCGTGCGGGTAGAGGATGAGGCGGTATTCGCAGACACGCACCGCCTGATCCTTGAGCTTGTCCACGCCGGGGTTGTCGACGGCCTGCGCATTGACCATGTGGACGGGCTTGCCGATCCGCTGGGCTATTTGCAGCGACTACGTGCGGCGACCGGACCGGATTGCTACATCACGGTAGAGAAGATCCTCGCCAAAGGGGAACAGCTTCCTCCGGAGTGGCCTATCTCAGGTACTACGGGCTATGAGTTTATCGCCTCCCTGGCGGAAGTGCTGGTGGATGATACCAACCTCTCGCGGCTGGAGACGCTCTACGACGAGACACTGGGTACGACCGTTGACAGGCAGGCAGAACTTCGCAACGCCAAAGGACTGATGACCGATCGTAATTTTGAAGGTGAATTTACCACGCTGCTCAAAATAGCCAGCGAGCTGGCCGGGCATAACGGTGCCGAAGTGGAGCATGAGGATATCCGCCATGCCTTGCGCGAGCTGCTTATCGCGTTTCCGGTGTATCGCACCTACGGCACCGCACAGGGGCTGACGTCACCGGATGTGGCGCTGCTCAGCCGCGTGGTCGCCAGCGTCAACACCTCTGAACTCGCTCTGAGCCTTATCGTGCGTATTCTTACCGGCGATCTGCCGGCGCATGACCACGCACTGGCCTCGCTTTTCCGCACCCGTTTTCAGCAACTGACCGGGCCGCTGATGGCGAAATCGGTAGAGGATACGCTGTTCTTCCGCCATAACCTGGAGCTGGCCCTGAACGAAGTCGGCGCCGACCCGACGCCGCGCGCGTTTTCACTTTCCCGTTTTCATCAGGAGATGCGCATTCGACTTGCCCGCCAGCCCGATGCGCTGCTGGGAACTTCCACCCACGACACCAAACGCGGCGAGGATGCACGAGCTCGTTTGTATACGCTTACGGAAGCGCCAGATCTGTGGGGAGAAAATCTGGCGCGCTGGCGGCAGATGAACCAGACGCAGGTCCGATTCCTCAACGACGGCACCGCGCCGAACGCCGCCGACACCTGGATGATCTTCCAGGCTCTGGCGGGCGTCTGGCCAGCAACCCTGTCGCCTGAAGATCGTGATGGCCTTAAGTCACTGGAAGAGCGTTTCCTCGGCTTTATCGAGAAAGCCCTGCGCGAGGCCAAGCAGCGTACCGACTGGATCGACAGCAACGAAGGTTACGAGAGCGTGGTCCTGGACTACGTGCGCCATCTGCTTTCCCCGGATAACACCCTGTTCCTGCGTGATTTCAGTGCCGCTCTCCAGCCGTTTATTCGGGCTGGGTTAATGAACAGCCTGAGCCAGACGGTGATCAAACTGACTGCGCCTGGCGTACCGGACATCTACCAGGGCAGCGAGGGGCTTAACTTCAGCCTCGTCGACCCGGATAACCGCCGCGAACCGGATTTCGCCGCACTGGCGGAAAACCTCAGCGTAGCGGATGGCACCGTTTTTAACGATGCGCAACGCTGGCGAGACGGCAGCGTGAAGCAGTACGTCACCGCCACGCTGTTACGGCTTCGGCCACATTACCCCGCGCTTTTCCGCTACGGCGACTGGCTGCCGCTGAAGGTAACCGGCGAGCGGGAGGAGAATCTGATCGTTTATGCCCGCATCAAAGATGACGAGGCGCTGATCGTCGCCGTGCCGCGCCTGGTGTTTGACGTCACCGATAATGCGATGCTGTGGGCCAATACTACCGTGGCCATACCCCAGGCGCTGGCCGGGAAGCACTACCGGGATCTGTTTACCGGTGAGCGTCGCCTTCTGCCAGAGACGCTGGATTTAACGTCTGAAAAGGGATGTTTGTTGGTTCTGCTTACCTGCGAATAATTGAGGAGAACAAAAATGCCAAAGGATACAACGTTTGAAATTCGGGCCGGTCATGGCCAGCAGTTGGGCGCAAATTATGACGGGAAAGGGGTGAACTTCGCCCTGTTTTCCGCCCACGCGGAGCGGGTGGAGCTGTGTCTGTTTGATCCTTCGGGAAAAACAGAAATCGCCCGTTTGGAACTGCCGGAATATACCCATGAGGTCTGGCACGGCTATGTGCCGGACCTGAAACCGGGGGCGCTGTATGGCTACCGCGTTTACGGCCCCTACGATCCGGAGAACGGTCACCGCTTCAACCCCAATAAGCTGCTTATTGACCCCTATGCCCGTGAACTGGTAGGTGAAATTGAGTGGAACGATGCCCACTTCGGCTATGAGATGGGACACGACGAGCTGGATCTCAGTTTTGACACGCGAGACAGCGCGCCGTTTACGCCCAAATGTAAGGTCATCGACCCCAATGCCGTTGACTGGCAGGACTCACGCCGGCCCGATATCCCGTGGCCGCATACCGTGGTCTATGAAAGCCACGTAAAAGGCTTTACCCAGCTTAACCCGGCTATTCCGCCTGAACTGCGCGGTACGTTTGAGGGGATGGGGCATAAAGCCTCGGTGGAGTACATCAAAAGCCTCGGCATTACCTCGGTCGAGCTGCTGCCGGTTCACTGGTTCCCGGACGATCAGCACCTGCTCGATCGCGGCCTGAAAAACTTCTGGGGCTATAACTCGCTCGGTTTCTTTGCGCCAGCGTCCCGCTATTACGGCCCGGCGGGGATCCAGGGTTTCCGCGACATGGTGCGTGCTTATCATGACGCGGGCATCGAGGTGATCCTCGACGTGGTCTATAACCACACGGCGGAGGGCAACGAGCTGGGGCCAACCCTGTCGTTTAAGGGGATTGATAACTTCTGCTATTACCGCACCATGCCGGATCAGCACCGGTATTACATTAATGACACTGGCACCGGGAACACCGTAAACACCTCGCACCCGCGCGTGTTGCAGATGGTCATGGACTCCCTGCGTTACTGGGCGGAATCGATGCAGATTGACGGTTTCCGCTTTGACCTCGGAACCATTCTCGGACGCGAGCCGGAGGGATTTGACCCGCGCGGCGGCTTCTTTGATGCCGTGACCCAGGATCCGGTGCTGTCGAAGCTGAAGCTTATCGGTGAACCGTGGGATATCGGCCCAGGGGGATATCAGGTGGGGGGCTTCCCGCCAGGCTGGGGCGAGTGGAACGATAAATACCGCGACACGGTACGTGAATACTGGAAGGGAGATAACGTTTCTAACGATTTTGCCGCCCGTCTGTTAGGGTCCGGTGATTTGTACGATCTGCGCGGACGTCGTCCGTGGGCCAGCGTCAATTTTATCACCGCGCATGACGGCTTTACGCTGAACGACCTGGTATCTTACAACGAGAAGCATAACGCCGATAACGGGGAAGATAATAACGACGGACATAACGATAACCGGTCGTATAACTACGGTGAAGAAGGGCCGACGGAGAATCCGGATATTATCGCCACCCGCGAGCGGCAAAAGCGCAACTTCCTCACCACGCTCTTCTTCTCCCACGGCACGCCGATGCTGCTGGCAGGTGATGAGTTTGGCCGGACGCAAAAGGGCAATAATAACGGCTATTGCCAGGACAGCGAGATCTCCTGGATAAACTGGGAAGGACTCTCTGAAAACGACGAGAAGCTGCGCGACTTTACCCGTCGGTTGATTGCTCTGCGCGCTGAGCAGCCGCTGCTGCGCCGTGAAAACTGGCGCGACGGGCTTGAGATCCGCTGGTTTAACGCCGGTGGCGGACCGCAGCAGTCGGAACAGTGGGACGAGGGTTCCACCCTTGGTCTTGCCATCAGCCGTCCGGATCTTGAGCAGGAAGAGGGCATCTGGCACGACGTGCTGATGCTGTTTAACCCGTTTGAAGGCACGGTGCCATTCCAGATCCCGCAGTTTGGCGAAGGGGGCTGGGTGCTGGAGCTTTCGACGGCGGATGATGCCCCCACAGGGGAAATCATCACGGAATCCGTCGATTATGAACTGGCCGGGCGGAGCATAACGCTTTTCCGCCGTCCTTAAAGCGAGGCCGCCGCGCGTGCGGCGGTATCATACAGGGAGGAGATCGCGCGGAGTAACTGCGCGGTCTCACCAATCAACGCGCCTGGAATGCCGCTTTCCGCATGAATGTTGATCAGGCAGGCTTCCCGTACCTCCCGGTACTTCATGCACAGCGCTTTGCCTTCCTCCGTCGTCGAGAAAAAGAGCTCTTTCCCCGCTTTTTCACTGGTGACGTAACCCGCCTTTACCAGCTTTTTCAGCGCATACGTCACCACGTGGGTATCTTCCACGTTCAGCACAAAGCAGATGTCGGCCAGCTTTTTCTTGCGGTTGCGGTGGTTTACGTGGTGCAGAAGCGAGACGTCGAAAGCGCCCATATCCGGTTCCCCTGCTGCGGTCATGCAGCGCACCATCCATTTGTTAAACGCATTGCTGGTCATGATCAACGCGTATTCCAGCTCCGACAGTTCGGCACACCGCTCTGAGACGAGATGGCGGGAGGAGACGATACGCCCGTCCGCAATGTCGTCGTGGTTTAACGCTGTTTTCGTTTTCTTTGTCGTCATACCGATCCTTTCTCCAGAATGTAAACCCGTCGATAAAATAAGAACATTTTATTGATAAATTGTTTACATGTTTTTGACGTTCAGATATAGCTTTTTAGTGCAGGTTCTGTGGAGCCTGACGCAAAACACAACATCGCGCGCCGTAATGCACCGGCTTCGCTCTGCTGCGAAGTATAAAAAATAGCCGTCGGCGCGCAACGCTCACTTTGGATAGGGTAACGTTTATGGACAGTTCTACACTGTTGCCACTTATCGGGATTCCGGTGGTGGTTATTGGTTTTGCACTGCGTTTCAACCCGCTGCTGGTTGTCGTGGTGGCGGGGCTGGCAACGGGCCTGCTGGTTGGCATGGATTTCGGTATGCTGCTGGAAACCTTTGGCGAAAAGTTCGTGAATAGCCGATCGCTCGCCACTTTCATTCTGATCCTGCCGGTGATTGGCCTGCTGGAGTATTACGGGCTGAAAGAGCGCGCCCAGGCCTGGGTCGCGAAGATCGCCAGCGCCACCTCGGCGCGTATCCTGATGCTCTACTTTGTTGCCCGCGAAGGGACGGCTGCGCTGGGCCTGATGTCGCTTGGCGGCCACGCACAAACGGTGCGTCCTCTGCTGGCGCCGATGGCCGAAGGGGCGGCCCTGAATGAATACGGCGAACTGCCGCAGACTATCCGCGACAAAATCAAAGCCCATGCCGCCGCGTGTGACAATATCGCGGTTTTCTTTGGGGAAGATATCTTTATCGCCTTTGGCGCGGTACTGCTGATTGATGCGTTCCTGAAAGAGAACGGGATCGAGGGGATCGAACCGCTGCATATCGGCCTGTGGGCCATTCCGACCGCTATTGCGGCACTGATCATCCATATGACGCGTCTGCTGCGCCTCGACGCCAGCATTCGTCGCGACGTGATGGCCTGGAGAGCAGAGCAGGGTACGCAGGAGATCGCACCATGATGACCTTTATCACCATTAACCGCGTGTACTACCTGATCGGCTTTGTCGTGATGCTGCTGGTTGTGATGACCCTTCGCGATCGCGCTAACCCGAAACGCTATACCACCGCGCTGTTCTGGTTTCTGTTTGGCGGGATCTTCCTGTTTGGCGATCTGATGGTGCAGGAGCTGGGTAAGTCGCTGGCGTATCGCATTATTGGCGGCGCCGTTATCGTGATTGCGCTACTGGCCGGTTTCGGGCTGGTCGGGAAGGGGCATTATAAAATGTCCACCGAGGAGGAGCGGGTTGCCTCATCACACCGGCTGAAAAACTGGCTATTCTTGCCCGCGCTGATGATCCCGGTGGTGACGGTCATCGGGACGCTGTTTCTGAAAGGCGTGTCGATTGGCGGTGTCTATCTGCTCGACCAGAAGCAGCTTACGCTGGCGGCGCTGTGCGTGGCCTGTGTGGCGGCTATCCTCACCGGCTGGTGGCTGACAAAAGGTACGCCGCTGCATGCGGTTCGTCAGTCGCGTCGGCTGGTCGATACCATTGGCTGGGCGGTGATCCTGCCGCAGATGCTCGCCATGCTCGGCGGGGTGTTTGTGGTGGCGAATACCGGCGAATCGGTACAAAAGGTGGTCAGCCTGTTTGTGAACCCGGACAGCCGCTTCATGCTGGTGGTCATTTATTGCGTGGGGATGGCGCTGTTTACCATGATTATGGGCAACGCCTTCGCTGCCTTCCCGGTGTTAAGCGCCGGTATCGCTCTGCCATTCCTGATTAACGTCCATCACGGTAACCCGGCACCATTGCTGGCTATCGGCATGTACGCAGGCTATTGCGGCACGCTGATGACACCGATGGCCGCCAACTTCAACATCGTGCCCGCCGCGCTGCTGGAGCTAAAAGACAAATATCAGGTTATCAAGATCCAGATCCCGACCGCGTTAACCTTGCTGGTGGTGAACGTGTTCTTAATGTATTTCCTCGTGTTTCGCTAAGGAGCTGCAATGGAATTAACGCAACATCAGGCTGACGCCTTCGCCAGAATGCCGTTGACCTATTTACGTCAGGAATACCCGAACCACATTATGCATCTGCTCAACGATGACGGCGACGTTCTGCCGCCTCGCGAGCTGCACCCGATCTTTTACGGCTGTTTTGACTGGCACTCTGCGGTGCACGGCTACTGGCTGCTGCTGCGCTGCCTGCGTCTCTGGCCCGAACTGCCGTGTCGGGAAGAGATCATCACTTTCTTCGAAGAACACCTGACCGACGAGAAGGTGGCGAAGGAGTTGGCCTATTTTACCGCGCCGTTCCGCGCGTCGTTTGAGCGACCTTATGGCTACGGCTGGCTGCTGGCGCTGGCGCAGGAGCTGAAACAATCGTCACTGCCGCAGGCGGAGCGCTGGTACCAGACGCTGCAACCGTTAACGCGGGATATTCGCCAGCGGCTGGTGGATTACCTCAGCAAGCTTACCTATCCGATCCGCGTCGGGACGCACTACAACACGGCGTTTGCGCTCGCTCTGGGGCTGGATTATGCCCGGGCGGTGAACGATGACACGCTTGAGCGCGCCATCCTGGACGCGGCAACGCGGTTTTACCTCGCGGACACGCATTATCCTGCGCATTATGAGCCGGGTGGCGACGAGTATATCTCCGGAGCGCTGACCGAGGCCCTGCTGATGAGTAAGGTGGTGGAGGATTTCCCGGCCTGGTTCGATGCGTTTCTGCCTGAAGTGGGCGCCGTTTCTGCGCTCATGAACCCGGCTGAGGTGAGCGATCGCACCGACCCGAAAATCGCGCATCTGGACGGTCTCAACCTCAGCCGTGCCTGGTGTATGAAGCACATTGCCCGCGCCCTGCCGGAAAATCATCACGCCCGGAAGCCATTACGCGATGCCGTTGCGCGCCATCTCTCGGCGAGCGTGGAGCATGTTGTCGGCAGTCACTACAGCGGCGGGCACTGGCTGGCGAGTTTTGCGCTGCTGGCACTGGAGTAGCGCTTAGTTGTATATCAGACTAAATGTTGCCAGGCTGTCTGCCAGCCCCGCGGTGGCCTGGGTTTCGGTGCGCACATATTGTGCGTCGTAATCCAGGGAAAACGCGGTCTGCCGGGCAGCGTTGGCAAAAGGTTCGACACCGGTGCTGTTGAGAGGAACGGTTGTACCTCTGGCGGCACCGTAGTTATCGCCATACAGAATGCGGATCCCCACGCCGGTAGCGGCGCTCTCCTGTTGACTTAGCGCCAGCACATCGTGATTCTGCGCGTCTTTTTCAGTCGGACCAAAGAACCCGATCTTCACCGCTGCCGTTTGGGATGCGTCACAGACCAGAGGGATGATGAAGCGGTGTTTATCCCCATCCATTCCTTTGTTGAGATCGCTTACGCTACTTTGTCCCATATTGACGGTGATGTTGTTATCCGAGATATAACAGCTCGATTTATGCACTTTCAGGTCGGCGGCAGCGACTTCCACCGTCACGCCAGCTTCAGATATCACCGCGCCGTTAGCATCCTCCAGAATCAGCGTTCCTGCGCGAATTTGCCCGCTGTTCGGCTGTTCATAGACAATCTCCTGCGCGGTTTTATAAAACACGACGAAGAACTGGGTCGCCATTTGCGAGGGATCGTTTGTGCTGCAAATCGCAACGCTGTCATCCCCCGAGGCGATGTAATGCACGGGTTCGGCTGCACAGTGCGTGGTTTCGCGAATGCCCACCGCAAACCCGACGCCGGGAATATCTGGCACGTCATAAACGGAGGCCGGGGCGCCCGTACCGTTCGGCGCCACGCCGCTGACGGGCGCTACGGTTAAGGCGTTATTGGCCACAAAGCGCATCGTTACCGGGCCGGTTCCCTCAGGACAGTTATAAAACGAGCGGTTTTCCTGGCCCAGGATAGCGCCTGAAAGCATCGACCCCGGAGGGATCGAGGGGTTATCAGTGATCGAGTAGTTTTGAAAGTTAATGACCGCATCGCCCATGGTCGGCGGGCAGGTCTGAGACGCCCTTGCCGTAGCGTGAATCAGCAAAAAAGCGAGCATCAGGAGATTGATTAAACGGTTGATATTGTTCACAGGTATCTCAGTAAGTTATTGGCACTGAAGGTTCATAAGCGTGACCGGAGTGCGGCCAGCGGTATCCGGAAGGCGTAATGGGGCGCTACAGCGCATATCCTGGCCTTTCTGCCGCCAGCTGGCATGCAAGGTTCCGCGTAGCGGCACGCCGCTGAGATAGACCTGTCCTGCTTCGCCAACGATGCCGACGCTTGATTTCGCAGACGTCCCGTTCGAGACATACGCGCTGGCGCCAAATGGAAGCGGGCGCCCGTGTGCCGTAAGGGTGATGAGCGTTCTGATGCCCACGTGGGTATGGTAATTCGCCAGGACGACCGCGCCGCTGGTCGGCACAATCGTTCTGCTGTTCTGGTCCAGATCGACATTTTCTGCCAGCGTTTCGGTATCCAGCGAAATGGTGTTTTTGTGATACGCCGATAAGGTTGGCATCACGGCATAACCTCGGGAGTCGGTGTGAACATTGGTCGCCCCTTCAACCTGAACGTCCGACGCCTCTTCAGCGCGGATCAGCGCCAGGGTATCCCCAAGGCTTTGGCTCAACGTCACCCCATACTGTGTTGCCACAATGCCGCCTGCCGCGCCGTAGTTCACGCGGTTGCTATAGCGATCGTGGCTGTACCCGAGACTGGCGCTGCCATAACCGCCGTGATAAGCCAGCGCAAGGTTGCTGTTCGCGGTATTGGCCTGGTTGTCGAAGCCCTGCTGGAGGTTATAGTTCAGGCGATCGTGGGCCAGCGCCGTACCATACAGCGAAACCTGCCGGGTAGTATGGCCATCAAGGTTATTGTTGAGGCTGTAGCTGGTTGTTGCGCCGGGTAACCAGCGGCTGAGTGGGACGCTGATGCTAAGGTTTATCGCCCGTTCGTTGTCGCTATCATCAGCGCTTGAGCGGGTGAGATAATACCCAACACTCAACGACACCCCTTTGTAGTTAGCGTAATAGCCAAGATGGACGGTTTGATCGACCGCCGAGGCGTTCCAGTAATCCTGACGGTAAAAGGATGCGCTGATATTGCCCAGCGCACCGAGATCCTGCGTCAAACTGAACTGTGTGCGGTTACGCCGGTTATGCACGTGCTGGTCTGGATCGCTGTCATCATTTGCTTCACTGAAACTGTAAAAGTCATGCGTCGTGTAATGGCTGGTCGAAAGGGTGAGCGACGTGTTCGTTTCAGCGAGATTTTTTTGGTACTGAGCGCGTATTTGCTGCCCGAGGGCCAGCCTGTCATCACTGAGGTGTGCTTTCGCCGCAACGGTGTCCACACCCAGTGCTCCAAACCGGCCAAAATCTTTACCTAATCCCAGCGCGAGAGCCTGATAGTGGCCGGAAAGCTCCGCTCCGCCGTACAGCGTCAGGCTTGAAGACAATCCGTAAAAGGCGGAGGCCTGAACAAACGGCGGGGTGTCGCCCTCGGCGTCAGGGCTGTTATACCGTCCGGCGCTGGCGCTGAATTTCAGTCGTTTCTCCCGTAGCATGAAGGCCACCGAGGAGTAGGGTTGGGTGAACGTGCGTTCGCTGCCGTCACTTTCATGGACCGTGATCTCAAGATCGCCGCTTTGTGAAGTGGGGAAGAGATCGCTAATGACAAATGCGCCAGGCGCAACATAGGTTTCATAGATGGTGTATCCGTGCTGGCGAACGCTGACGCGGGCATTGCTGTGAGCGACCCCGCGGATCGTGGGCGCGAAACCGCGCTGGCTGTCCGGCAGCATATTCTCATCCGAGGCAAGCTGAAGCCCCGTAAACTGAAAACTGTCAAAAACCTCGCCAGACGTGTAGGCATTCCCTATTGTTAACGCGCTCTTCAGCGGCGTAATGGCCCGCTGGAGGGATGTTCCCTGAGACTGCCAGTGATGGGTATTACCATATTCAAACGTGGCGTAATTGCGTAAACGCCACGCCCCCAGGTTGATACCGGATCGCAGGCTCAGATAGCTGCTGTTGTCATGAATATTGTCGATGTTGGTTGTCGAGCCCGTAAGATTGTAATCGACAAAAGCAGCGGGGATGCCGTCGTCCCACTGTTCGGGAGGAATATAATCGGCACTTTTTTGCAACATGGCTGCCTGCGGAATGCTGAAAACCAGCCGATGATGGGTGAAGTCAAAATGCGTCGACGCATCGGGAATATATTTGCCGATGTCCGTAAATGTCTCCTCGTCATGCAGCGCATCGAACGAAGAGAAGGCCGCGATGTTTATCCCAAGTCTCTTGAGGTACGCCAGGTTGAAGACCGGTGAGAGCGTTCCCCCCGTATCAACGAATGCAATTTCGCGCTCATCCCGCTGCGTCTGGTTAACAACAACCGCGACACGATAACGTCCCGGCTGCTGACCGCCTTGTCGGGAAAAATAGCTTAAGTCGCTAGCCTGCTGCTGATCTGCTGTGATCTCCAGCGCCTGAGGATCGAAGTACTCATCGGCCTGTGCCCGGCGCACATGAATGCCAGACGTGACCGCACCCGCAAGCATCGCGAGCGTATAAATGCGGGGTAAATTGCGTGGGCCGAGAGAATGCATGTGCGGTCGTTGGCTACATTCGCCAAAGGCGTGTTGTCACAGCGTCAGGATTGCGTGGCGACTCTCGTCAGCCCGCCGTAATCGTTGATCGCCTGCCAGCGAATGGTCCCCGAGCAGGGAATGTGCCATTGACGATCGGAGAAGGGGTCAATCATTCCCGGCATTTCAACGTCGGTGTTCCCAACGCTGACCTTGTAAAACGATACAAACCAGGGCGAGGGGTTGTGTGCGCTAAGCGTATTATTACGACAGTTAAATTTTAATTTTTTGTAGGCAAGTTCGGCATTGCCTTTCAACCCTGTGGGACGGAAAAATAACTTGAATTTTGACTTCACGTTAATCTGCAATTTGTTGCTGTTTGCTTTTTTGCTCGGGGCAATATTTTTGATGTTAAGCCAAAAAACAGATTCCCGGTCAGTGGGTAATGGCGTTCCAAGATAATTGATGCGCAGCGAGTTTTTCTGTTCCGCATCTAAACGAAATAACGTAGGCGTCACGATAAAGGGCGGCGCGGTTTTATTCTTACTGTCAATATTTTCAATCCACGACTGAATAAGATAAGGGGTTTCTTTTTCCATATTGGTAATGGAGAATGCCACTTCTCTTTGCCCCTCAAGGTAAACAACACGCGTACCGCCCATCACAACCCCCGCGTGTGCTGACAGACTCATGCCGAGCGAATAAAAGAACAGGGCCGCGGTGAGTTTCTTCATTTTCAGATCCCCGTAGAGGTAAAAGATAAGCAGAGAAAGCTCTGCTTATCATCAGTCGATCAGTTATAAACCATCAGGAAATTGGCATCTGCGTCGGCTTCTCCGGTGCTGACGACATCGGTGGTGGCATTATAATTGGCGTAGAAATTGAGTGTTTTTGAATCTTCCCCTTCGGCAAGGTCGATACTCTGAGAAATATCACCAATTTTAATCTGCGTGTTACGGTCGCTTTCATAGAGTTTAACGGCAACGCCAGTCGCCGTATTGCCATCGCTGTCCACGGAAGAATTTAAACCCAGCAGGGTATTATCATTCGCATCTTTGTTACCATCAAACAACACGGCAACGGTTTTAACGGAATCCGGGCAACCTTCAACTGAGATCTGGAAAGGCGTGCGCGTGGTCTCTTTTTGGGTGGCAAAGTAGCTTGCAGCCCAGGTGCCTAATTCAACGGTTTGCCCTGCTGAGTCGGTGGTGATATTACAGGATGCATCGGTAATCTTACCGGTAAAATGGACTACGCCGCCCGTGCCCTGAGTCCCCGCATCGTTCTCTGGGTTGGTATTAATATTATTGTCGCTGTCACCAGAAGGAAGGCCCGCCAGCGCACTGCCACTTGCCATCATCAGGCCACAAAGGGTTAATGCGATTATGTTTTTTTTGTTGATCATGCCTATTGTTCTCATTCGCTCAAATATGTCAGTCTGGATATGCTGCTAGCAACACTGCCGGTGGCGTTATTGCTCAGAAAAAACAGCGCGAATGCTAACAAAATGCCAATTCAGGCCATAACAAAAGGTTGTCTAAAATTAAATTACTTTATTTTACGAAACTCCGTAACTTTCTTGTAACCTTACTTCGGGTTTGCTGATGTCGTTTATTGATGTTGCGAATCTAATTCCTGCCTGAGGGTTTATATTTGCCTTGTCACAAACGGTGCATTATTCATTGTGAGCTCAGGGGAGCTACTTTGTTATTGTCTCGTCCTAGCAGGAATAAAAATGAAGATATTTATTATTTCTATTGGGATATCAACGAATGAAACTGACTAAAATTGGTGCGACGCTTATTCTGACTTTCTGTGGCGCGAGCGCGGCGACGGCTTCTAACACTATCACATTTAATGGAACGGTGCTCGATCAGGGTTGTGATATTGCCGTTGATGGCGGCACGGCAAATGCGACCGTTGATCTGGGCTCAACGGCGGCAACCGACCTCGCTACAAAAGGCGACCTTGGCGCGCCAAAACAGTTTGTGTTCGACCTGAATAACTGCCCAACCAGCACGACTGCAAATATTGTCTTCTCAGGCCCTGTTGATGCTGTTGCAGCCGATCCATCCTATTTTGCAAACACTGCTACGCTGGGTGCGGCAACCAACGTGGCCGTTCAGCTCAAGCAGGGCGGCTCAAATGGTACCATCGTCAAAAATAATGCAGATAACGATCCTATTACTTTCACCGATGGCACAGCGAGTCAAACCTATACCGCGCAGATGATTGCCACCGGGCAGGCCGTTGCCGGCGATGTTAACGCTGTTATTACCTATAACGTCCGTTATAACTGATTCCGCAGGAGGGGAAACCCTCCTTTTTAGTTTGTGAGTGCATTATGAAACCCATCGCCGCTGTTATTTTTTGCGTGGCCAGCGCCGCCAGCCTGAACGCGTCCGCCAGTATTGTTACCGGGAGTACGCGGGTTATTTTTGACGGCTCCCGCCAGGCCGCCTCTTTGTCCGTTGAAAACTCTGACAAGGTTACTAACCTGGTACAGTCGTGGATTAGCCCGGCTAAAGGCAGCCCGTTAAAAAAAGAAAATATGATTATTACGCCACCGCTATTCCGTCTGGAAGCCGGGAAAAAAGCGTCAATTCGTATTGTGCGTTCAGGTTTACCTGTTCCGGAAGATCGTGAATCGCTGTTATGGCTGAACGTGAAAGGGATCCCCGCTACCGACGGTAGTGAAGGTAAAAATACGATGCAAATTGCAATCAACTCAAAGATTAAGCTGATCTACCGTCCGGCAGCATTACAGGGGCAGACGCCAGAATCCAGTGCGGAAAAGCTTAAGTGGAACCTGACCGCGAAGGGTTTACAGGTCAATAACCCGACACCTTTTTATATGAACTTCTCACGAATTGAAATTAATCACCAGGCGTTAAGCGGACAGTATTTTGTCGCGCCATTCTCCACGTTGAGTATTTCTGAAGGTGTTATGTCACCTCACGGCAAAGTAACCTGGTCGCTTATTAATGATTATGGCGTGAAAGGCCCGGACAAAGTCACCTCATATTAATCGACACCGTAAGTCTCCCGCACGGATACAGGGTTACAATGGAAAAAGTGAAACAAACCTACGTCCTTTCTTTAGGGCTCGGGCTCAGTGTTGTCTTTAGTTCTTTCAGCGCACGTGCGCAGGAACATTTCAACCCTCATCTTTTGGAAACAGACAGCGCAGAAGTGCCAGCAATGGATCTCAGTCTGTTTGCCAAAGATGAGGTGCCGCCCGGGGACTATAACGTCGACATTTTTATCAACGGCAATCTGGTAGACAGTAAAACCCTCTCTTTTCGACGGTTGAAAAGTGCCCCTACGTCAGACCGCACGGGGGCATGCTTAAACGTCACTCAGCTGAAAGCCTGGAACGTTCGTGTCGATAACTATTTTGGCGAACAGGAAAAAGCCAGCGAATGTGTGGATCTGTATACCATCCCCGGCGCGGACGAAAAAATCGATCTGGCGCAGCAGCGTTTCGACCTGATCCTGCCGCAGGTTGCTTTATTTAACACCGCAAGGGGTTATGTTTCACCGGAGCGCTGGGATGAAGGGATCACGGCGGGTTTACTTAATTACAGCGTCTCAGGTCAACAGGATCTGCATCAACGCAACGGCACCGACAGCAGTAATCAGTTTCTTAGCCTGCAACCGGGGCTGAACGTAGGCGCCTGGCGCTTTCGCAACTATTCCACCTATACCCATTCCGAATCCGAAAATGACTGGGATTCCGTGTATACCTACGCCTCACGGGATATTAAATCTCTTAAAAGCCAGCTGGTGCTGGGACAAGGAACCACGCGCGGCGGCATTTTTGATAGCGTCGGTTTCACCGGGGTGCAGATGTACTCGGATAACGATATGAAGCCGGACAGCATGCAAGGCTTCGCCCCTGTAATACGCGGTATAGCCCGCAGCAATGCCGAAGTGACGGTATACCAGAACGGTCACAGCATTTATAAGGCTACCGTGCCGCCGGGGCCGTTTGAATTCAGCGATATGTATCCGACCGGCAGCTCCGGCGATCTGCAGGTGGTGATCAAAGAGTCCGACGGTACGCAAAGTAGCTTTATTGTGCCTTACGCCACGCTGCCGGTATTGCAACGTGAAGGTCAGGTGCAGTATGGCCTGGTGGCGGGCAAAACCCGTCAGGACGGGTCGGGTTCACGTGCAGAGGATTTTAACTTTATTCAGGGATCAGCGGCCTGGGGCGTCGGAAAAGGGATCACGCTTTACGGCGGCTATATTCAGGCGGAAGACAATTATTCCAACCTGATTGCTGGAACCGGTTTTAATATGGGCAGCGCCGGAGCGCTCTCATTTGATATTTCCCAGTCGTGGGCGGATATCCCGCAGCCGGACAACATGCGACAACAGGAACACCATAGCGGCCAGTCGTATCGCGTGCGCTACAGTAAGACGCTTCAGCAGACCAACACCGATATTGCCGTCGCCGGTTATAAATTTTCAACCCGGGGTTATCTTTCGTTTCAGGACTTCCTCAATGACTGGGATCCGGGCAATAGCACTATTGATAATGGCCGGGAGCGAAACCGTTTTGATGTGACAATCTCACAGACGTTGCCTTTCGGCACCCTGTCACTGAGCATGTACGACGCCTCTTACTGGAACAGTGAACATGCGGACTCCATGAACCTGGGCTTCAGCAGCACGCTTGGACCGGTGTCGTACTCGCTGAACTATGCCCACTCTAAAAACGTCAATGGCGGTTACAATAACGATTCCGATAACTACGACGACGATAACGTCTTCTCGCTTAACCTGAGCGTACCGTTCAGCGCCTTCAGCCACAGTGAAGCGGCCCGGTCTGTTTCGGCTAACTATTCGATGAACAGTAGTAAAAACGGCGATACCACGCACAACATCGGAATTTCCGGTACCGCGATGCAGGAAAACCAGCTGAACTGGCAGGTTTCAGAAGGCTATAACGCCGATTCTGAAGCTACTAACGGCAATGTCACTGTGGGTTATCAAAGTACTTATGCCGATATGTCCGCAGGCTATAGCTACGACGATTACAGCCGACGAGTGAATTACAGCCTGCGCGGGGGCATGGTGCTGCATCGCGACGGTATCACCCTGGCGCGTCAGCTGAACGATAGCGTAGCGCTGGTTGAAACACCGGGTGTTTCCGGTATGCCGATCAACGGGCAGACGAACGTTCATACCGATTATTTCGGTAACGCCATTGTGCCGTACGTTCGTCCGTATCACAGCAATTCGATCTCACTCAACACAGTGGATGCCAGCGATACTTCTGCGGCCATTGATAACATCGCCAAAACCGTGGTGCCGACCAAAGGGGCGGTAGTACGCGTGAAGTACAACACCTGGATTGGACAAAAGGCGATGATGACGCTGACCTACAACGGTAAACCGGTGCCGTTTGGCGCAGTAGTAACACAAACCAGCGGCGAGTCGGATGACACGCGCAGCAGTATTGTTGGCGACGGCGGGGAAGTGTATCTCGTCGGGCTCGCCGGGAAAGGGCGGTTAATTGTTAAGTGGGGGGAGACGGCGAACAAGCAGTGCGCCGTTGATTACACACTTGCCGGCGCTAAAACAGAGGCCGATATTTTATTCATCAACGGGGTTTGCCATCCCGTATCGGGAGCAAATTAATGTCACGCTTCATTATTCTCCGTTCCGGCCTTAAATCGCTCATCGGCCCGGGAATGGTATTCATGCTGAGCGTGTCGCCGGCAATGGCGTACACCGATCGCAATGATATTGAGTTCCATGTCACCGGAAACATTATTGATGGCTCATGTAACGTCACCAAACCGGAGGCAGTCGACCTCGGGAAATATTACTGGAAAGACTTTGCCGTAGCGGGGGGGAACACAGGAAATGTGCCAGTGACCATCGCGTTTGACAGCTGCACCGCAGGGTTAAGCCAGGCAACGGTTACCTTTACAGGCGCACCTTACGCTGAAGATCCGGCTTATGCTTCTGTCATTTACGCCAATCAGGTGGCGGCAGATGCAGGCGGCGCGACCGATGTCGGCCTTCAGTTGTTTATCCGTGATCACGAACATCCCATCAGCGGTGTCGCGCTGGCCAACGGCGTGAGCTACCCGGTTGCGCTCGAAAACCAAACCGGCGCGATGACTTTTACTGCCCGAATGTATACCCCACATGGGACCCCAACACCGGGTGCATTCAGCAGTGCGATTACATTGAATGTTGTTTATAACTGAGCTTAAGTGAGCAGACTAATTTCATGTCAAAATATTTATATTATCTGGTGTTATTGCTGGGGACAGTCCCACTATTAAGTCATGCAGCCTGTAACCGGGATAACGGCGATGATGTTACCGTTACGACGATCCCATTACCCTCGAAACTGTTGGTCAGTGCGAAAAATTATACCTTTGGCGAAGTGTTATACGATTCCGGATATATCAGCGGGACGGATGGGGATGTCACGATTAAAAACTGTAGCAGGGATTATTACGTAGGATTTCATTATAACCCGACTCATTTAGCATCGGCGTCGCCGGTAGGAGATAATATCTACCCGACCACGATACCGGGTATCGGCATTAAGACCTACACGCTTAACCAGGCCGGTCCGTATGATTATGAACGTGCGGTTGATAACTCATGGCAGTCCGGCGATGGCGAGAGCAGCCATACGCTGGCGGGCTCGGCCTATCGTGTGCAGTTGATTGCGACGGGGGGTACAATCCCGAGCGGTAATCTGGCCCTTGAGAGCGGCAAACTGGCGACGGTGGAATTTCGTGAAGGGCAGAGCAGTTCGGATAACGGTGATAATGCGTCAGAAGTCTATTTGTCAAATACGCAGATAGAAGTCTATGCGATGGGATGCTCAGCATCCGTTTCTTCCCTGCTGTTTAATATGGGCGATGTGGATACCTCTGCGTTTGATAATCTTAAGATGGTGGAAGGACCCGAACAGGATGTTGGTCTGAGCTGTCAGCCAGGTACCAACGTGACCATGACCATCAACGGGCCGCTTGCCGAGGGCGACAATGATAATGGCTCAGTGATTGCCTTAGACCAGACTGAATCGGGTACAACGGCGACCGGTGTGGGGGTCGTGATATCAGCCTATCAACCGGCGCTACGCAGTTTTACCTACTGGGCCATTGGTCAGGAGGTACAAGCTTTTAATTCCAGTCGTGTAAAAGCCGCATCACAAGGCAGTGGGCTTGGTGCCGATGGTACCGCGATTTCTGATATCGGCTCCGCAACCACCTATAGCGATCCGGCAAATACAGGCGGGGCCGGAGAGTCTGAAACCTTACGTTTTAAAGCGTGGTATTACAAAACCAGTGACGTTGTCACGCCAGGGCAAGCAAATGCCACTGGGACAATCACCCTTAAATATAATTGATACCTTTGATCATGACAGGGGGTAGCGCTGCGGTTTATTTTTGTACACCTCTGCGCTACCGTTATGTGTTTCTGTCGTGTACATTTCCTCTGCGACCCTATTTATTCGGTGGAACTGACAATGATTACTAAACGGTCTGAGCCACGCTTTTCAGTCATTCTGTTAATTTTTGTGTGTCTTGTAGGATTATATTCTTTTAACGGTCACCTTAAGCCTCACGCCGGACAAAAAGGGGTTGCATGTATTTCTTACAAGCGGATCCTGCGTGAATCACCGTTACTGGCACAGGAAAAAAAGCAGAACGAAATACTTCTCGCATTAGCTAAAAAATCCGCGCTTGAAGTTGAGAAAAAATATTACGCTCTGCCAGAACCCTTGCGCCGTGAAATGAAAGCGATCGATGATATGAGTAAAAACACGCAACTGCGGGCAGAGCAGGGTCGCCTGCGGCATATAAGCCAGCGAGTCATATCTGATACCGTTGAAAAATACAGAATAGATCATCACTATTCGGTCGTTTTCAATAAAGATAGCGCCTCTACAGTGGATTATGGTCACGACATCAGTAATGAAATCATTAATGAATTACAGCATGTAAAAGTGGTGTACGGGCCGCGCCCTAATTTTGAAGATGCGACCCGGGAGCTTTTGCTCGCTCAACCTGTTTCCGCAGGATGAGTGATTTTACGCAGTCGGCTCGCGCTGACGATGACCGCTACCGCAGAAGCCGCCGCAGCGATCCACAGTGCAGCATGAATTGCTCTCTCATTTGTCGCCAGCAGTACGCCCACAGCGGCGGCCCCCAGACACTGCCCGAACGTGCGCATAATGGATAACACACCGGATGCATAGCTCGCATAGTCACGACTAACGTTTGAGAGCATTTCCCGGTTATTGGGACTCTGAAAGCAGCCAAATCCCATCCCGCAAACCAGGTTTCGCAGGCAGATATCCCACATCGAAGGGCTGGCGGGTAACGTTGCCAGCAGAATCAAACCGACGACAAAAATCGTCAGCCCCAGGGTTGAAATCACCGGGGCTGAAATCGTGTCCGCCCACCGGCCTGCATGCGGCGCAATCAGCACGATCCCGAGCGGCCACGGCGTAAATAGCAGGGCAGAAATCACCGGACTGTAGCCGTATTCGCTCTGAAACAGGAAGGGTAGCGCAATAAAGGTGATACCCTGGCTGACAAAAGCAATCATCGACGTTAAGGCCGCGAGGGTAAAACGTTCATTTTTAAATATGGCTGGCGGCAGTAAGGGGTTATCCGTGCGGCGGATCTGCCAGATAAAAGCCATGCCGCTCAGCGCAGCGAGAACCGTCCAGCAAAGACTACCTGTGTGATACGTAGCATCCTGGAGGCTGTTCGCCGCCACGATCGTCGAACCCAACAGCAGCGCCGACAATATGGCGCCCAGGGTGTCAAAGGGCGCTTGCTTTCGAACCGCATCCCGCGGCAGCGATTTGACCGCCAGCAGCAAGGCGAGGGTGCCGGGAAGAACGTTTATCGCAAAAAGCCATTGCCAGCTCAGGGTGTGAAGGATCGCACCGCCCAATACCGGGCCGATAGCGGAGCTGGAGGCGATGAGCAGGGCGTGCAAACCCAGAATGCGGCCAAGCAATCGTCCGGGAAATACGGACCGCAGTATCGCGGGAGCAATACTCAGCGTCGCTGCGCCGCCGATCCCCTGAAGCACGCGCATACCGATAAGCACTTCGGGCGTTTTCGCCAGCGCGCAACCCAGCGATGTCAGGGTAAAGGTCGTCAGGCCTGCCAGAAATACGGGGCGATAACCCAGGCGGGCCGCAAGCGCCGCGAATATCGCCAGCGTCATTGCAGCCGCCAGCAGATACCCGTTGGCGAACCAGACGGCATAACTGGCTGGCACCTGCATCTCCTGAGCCATGGAGGGCAGGGCAATGTTGATCATGGTGCCATCAAACACGCCCATTAACGTGGTGGTCATTATCGCGGCCATCACCCGTGCGCGCGTCGGGCCAGGCAGTCCATCGTCCCCGGGTTGGCTGGAAAAAAGCATCATCTTGTTGTCCTTAGAGAAGAGTGTGTGGATGACAAAACTATAAAGATGGCTTTTGCAGGGCGGAAGGCGCACCATTTACACTTTATCGTTGCATGAAACGCCTTATCTGAATATGCAGGGAGGAAGGAGATGTCCGAACCCGATTTTAATTTGTTGATAGCACTCGACATATTGCTGAGCGAAGCGAGCGTGGCAGGCGCGGCACGTCGTCTGAACCTCAGCACCTCGGCAATGAGCCGGACATTAAGCAGGTTACGCGACGTCACTGGCGACCCGATTCTGGTGCGCGCCGGACGTAACATGGTACTGACCCCGTGGGCCGAAGCGACCCGGAACCGTGCCAGGCGTGCAGTGCACGAGGCCAGGGCGGTATTACAGCCCTCAACTGAAACGTTCAGCGCGCGAAGTCTGGCGCGACTTTTTACCATCAGGGCAAACGATGGTTTTGTGGTGGCGTTTGGGCCTGCGCTTATAGCGGCTGTGGCCGACGCCGCGCCGGACGTCTGTATACGCTTTGCGCCTAAGCCGGAAAAAACATCGCGCTATCTTCGGGAAGGGCTGGTTGATCTGGAGATTGGCGTCCAGAGTAATATGGGGCCTGAAATACGGCTTCAACGACTGTTTGAGGATCGGTTTGTGGGCGTCGTGCGTAAGGGGCATCCGCTGGCTAAGCAGGCAGAAATAGGGGTGAAGGATTATGTCGCCTGGGGCCATGTGGTAGCGTCACCCGAGGGTGCACTGCACGGATCCGTTGACGATGCGCTGGCCGAACTCGGAACAAAACGTAAAATCGCGAGCGTCGTACCGGGATTTCCGACGGCGCTGTCCGTGGCGGTGGCATCGGATCTTATCGCCATGATACCCGCGCTCTATTTACTCAATCAGCAGGTAACGGACCAGGTACAGGTTTTCGAGCTGCCGTTCAAAAGCCGTCTAATTACGGTATCACAGATGTGGCACCCAAGAATGGAACGCGATCCCGCGCACCGCTGGCTGAGAGAGCAAATTCTTGCGATATGCAGAGTGAAGAAGTCAGACATGATTAAGGGACCTGTATAGCGATTGCTATACGCGCCGCTTATGCTATGCTTGTAAAGCAATTGCTATACAAGAGGTATACCCATGAAATCAGATGTTCAACTCAATCTTAGAGCCAAAGAATCCCAGCGGGCGCTTATCGATGCCGCCGCAGAGATCCTCCATAAATCACGTACTGACTTCATTCTGGAGATGGCCTGTCAGGCAGCCGAAAATGTGATCCTCGATCGGCGTGTATTCAATTTTAACGATGAACAGTATGCAGAGTTCATTGATATGCTTGATGCCCCGGTCGCCGACGATCCTGCCATAGAAAAACTGCTGGCAAGGAAACCTCAGTGGGACGTGTAACCCCCCCAGAGCCCTTATCCAGCGTCCATCAACTGGCGGAGTTCGTCAGTGGAGAGGCCGTGCTTGACGAATGGTTAAAACAAAGAGGTCTGAAAAACCAGGCGCTTGGCGCAGCGCGAACGTTTGTCGTTTGTAAAACGGGCACAAAGCAGGTCGCGGGATTTTACTCTCTGGCTACCGGCAGCGTTAACCATACGGAAGCGACAGGTAATTTGCGGCGTAACATGCCGGATCCCATTCCCGTGATTATTCTTGCCCGTCTGGCTGTCGATGTCTCAATACGCGGAAATGGGTTGGGAGCCGATTTACTCCAGGATGCGGTTTTACGCTGTTATCGGGTAGCAGAGAATATTGGGGTGCGGGCGATCATGGTTCATGCACTCACTGAGGACGCCAAAGCGTTTTATATCCACCATGGTTTTAAAGCATCGCAGACTCAGGAACGGACACTGTTTCTCAGGCTTCCGCAGTAGCGAGAAAGGGAAGGGGTAAACCATAACCTTCATCGTCAGTTTAGGCAACCGACTGATTCATCGGTAAGCTCCTGAAAGAGAGGAACTCATGAACTAAAGAATAAACTCACCGAATTTAACATAATATACATTCCATCGGTTCGTGACATGGTATCCCTACTTTTTATAGGGTCATGTTATGGCGGTTTTAGGCGTAAAGTTAACTAAAAGCAGCAACATCAAGCATGTTGTTAGCGCTTTGCTATTGATTTGTGGTCGGATGGGTGAGGGCGATAACGTAGCCCACCTTTTCGGCGATGAAGCTTCCAAAATATCCCCCTTTGATTACGTCCAGGCCTTGCCTGTTCGTACTGCAAAAATCCTTTCTGAAATTTCCCGCCGTGGCATGGCTTTTCACGTTGCGCCACACAGCGGAAAACACGGCATTTTCATTGCCAAAAATTACAAATCTCTGGAAAAGAACACGTGAGGGAAATCATGCACGATTTTGCGCTGGTATTTCGTCATGCCTGGGAGCTGGCAAAAAAAGGGGCCGCAACTTACGGCGGGTCTGCGCGTCAATATTTCCGTGAGTCTCTGCGTCTCGCGTATGACGGTTTGAAAAGGAACGTAACGGCACGTGACCTTGTGAAAATAATGATTAATCGCAGGCTTTCAGTAAGCCAGATATGCGAAGAGGTTAACGCCAGATTTCAGCGCCAAACGGCTAAGAATATCGCTCGTCGAATCTGGAATATGTTTCGATCCCCATATGTGGAAATTGAAAAGAATAAATGCCCTGAGACAGGGAAATTCCTTTATCACCTGAAAAAAGCACAAAAGAATTTCTTTGTTAGCGGGGCCATTACTCGCGCATTGAAATCTGTCAGGCCAGAAAAAAAGAAAGCAGTGAAACCACGACCAGCCATGTCAAAAGAAGAAATAAACGCATGCAGGCTGGCTAACGCATTCCATAACGCGCTGCGAACTGGCGTGTACGTCGAACCGAATTTAATTTGAGGAAGATATGAAAAGAGCAACGCAGATTATCCAGTTTCGCGCAGATGAAGACACTTACGCCCGTGCGCAAGAGCGAGTGAAGAGTGGTGGTTTGCTGCTGCCTGACGTGATGCGCGCGGCGCTAAAGTCCGTGGCTGATGCGGACGTCTCGCCTTTGGCTGACTTAATCAACGGCGTTTCATCTGGCAGCGATTATCTTAATCAGGCGTGGCTTTTTCAAAAGTGTCACGAATTATTTGAATACCGAGACGGCGGTCTTTTCCGTAAATCCAGAAAAGGAATGGGTGAGAAAGGTACGCCAGTTTACGTTAGAACGCGTGAGGGTGAGGAGTGCGTTTTAATTCAGGGAAACCATTACCCATTAAAAGATATTGTCTGGCTAATGGCGAACGGAAGCATTGCCGGAGAGGTGGAGTATAAAAACCCGCACAGGGTAAACATGAAACACTCAATTGAAAACCTGATGGTAAATGCCGCGCCAGAAAAAGAAGTGTTTCTAACAAAGTATTTAAAAGGATCTGAAAAGATCGACGTTATTAAATCAAAACAACGAGCGTTTGTTTTCGACACGTCTAAAGATGAAAGCGCAAAAAAAGTAATTGAGAAATTAATTAACACAGAAAAAACAGTGCCGCTACTTTTGCGCGGGGATGACGACTGGGTTGCATCACGAACAGCGATTCACGCCTTTAAGCTGGCTGATAACCAATACGTTCTAAGCATTTCATAAGGGGCTTTCCGATGAATGAAAACGTTAAACAGGTAATGGCAGAAAAGCGCCGCATGACCATTGGTCAATTAACTGACCTTTTGATAAGTGGGAATCTGCGTCGTGAATTGCGCATGAGCAAGGAAGATTTTTCCACGCTGGTAGGTGTTATGCGTGCCACGGTTCGCCGGGTGGAAGGGTTCGAGGGTACGCCAAGCATGCGCATGGTGCTTAACACCGCTGCAGCCCTGCGTATTGGTATTGAGTTCCCGGAATGCGGGAAGGTTGAAGTAGTGCCGAGAAGGGCCAAATGATGCGCAGATACATCATAACGGATGCCGACATATTCCAGGTATTCCAGCGCTGGTCGAGCCCTGATTTAAAGAATCAGAAGATGCACACCAGCTTCATCCGTGAGGCGCTGTGCCGCCAACATCCAGATAAGGCGATCCTCCAGTATGACGTGCGCCAGAAGATGAAAAGCATGGCGACGCGCGGTCTGGTTACAGAGGTGCGCCTGGCCCCGAACGCAACGGCTTGGATGATTACGCAAGGTGATTCAAATGGACAAAATTAAGACCAAACGCAACGAGCGCCGTCTCTCTAAAAGCTTCATTGAAGAGGGTTTGAAGCTGGTAGCCGATCGCGCCGAACGTGAGGGCGTGAGCAAAGGCACCGCCAGCCGCCACGCTGCCGCTATCCGTGGTGTTACCCCGGCGTTGGGTGGAGTTAAAACCCGCGTAACCAATCCGGGTGCGTGGGTGGCTCTGTACGCCCGCAGTGATGCTACCTCTACGGTCATCAGCAACATGAAGTTTACCGCCGTCATCTTTGAATGGGCTGGCGAACAGGACTACGAAAACGCGAGCTTTTACGCTCGCATTGCAAAGGCGATCCGCACGGCGCTGGCTGTGCGAGGCGAGACAAATTAAGTCGAGCGCCTGATAACGGAGAAAACAATATGGTCATTTGGTCGCTTTTCGATGGTTCGGGGATTATGGGTTTGCCGTGGGCTGAGGCCGGGCATGATGTTTACTGCTTTAACGCAGACGAGGGGAACCATGGTGCGTATCACATCAAAATGCAGCATGAAAATTTGCACTACGTGAATTGCTGGATTAGCGAGAATTTCGCATATAAACCAGAACTGACGGGAATCCCAAAACCGCAGATGATTTTCGCCTTCCCTGATTGCACGGATTTAGCCGTGTCAGGTGCAAAGCATGAGGGGCATACATCACTGGCGTCAGTGAAGCATGCTCAGATGGTGGAAAAAATGGCTGAGGAGTTCGGCGCGGCGTGGATGGTGGAGAATCCAGTAGGGAAAATGTCAACGCACTGGCGGAAGCCTGATTATTACTTCAATCCCCACGAATACGGAGCGCACCTGCGTCCCGACGAGGGTTCCTATCACCCCAAAATGCCAGCGTGTGACGGCTACACAAAGAAAACGTGTATCTGGGCTGGGGGTGGGTTTGTCATGCCAACGAAAAGGCCTGGGCCGATAAACATCGGTTGTTTTTGGGGGTGGAAGTCATTGGGCGGCAATAGCGCCAAAACAAAACAACTCCGCTCACTAACTCCGCGCGGCTTTGCACGTGCTGTATTTGAGGCAAACAAATAATGGAATTCACCAAAGAGCAGTTAACAAAAATCATTGACGCCGCTAACGAGGTAATTACGGCGCTGGCTGGTGAAAATGAAGATTTATCAACATCAAATAATCTCGGAATGGTTCGCGCATGGGATTATCTGAATGACGACGCCGCGCCGCCAGAGGTGGTAAAACGCCTGGCTGAAATCGCACTGGCAGCACTAACGGGGTCATCAGCGGAGCGCGAACAGATTCGGCACAAGCATGCTGAGTGGTCACAATCTGCATTCGGCAGTGTTGGTCCGGTCGGGCCGCTTAAGCATCTGTCACAGGAGGCGTTGGAAGCCGCCGCAGCGCCAGAAGATTTAAGCGAGTGGGCTGACATGCAATTTCTGTTATGGGATGCACAGCGCCGCGCAGGTTTAAGTGATGAGCAGATTACCCTGGCGATGATTGAAAAGCTGGAGATAAACAAGGCTCGTCAGTGGCCGGAGCCAAAAGACGGTGAGCCAAGATTGCATATCGCAGCAGTACCTCGACAAGAAGGTGGTAGCGATGCTGAGTGATTTACTGGTAATGGTTGACCGCCGCGCCAGGGCGGTCAGTTTGCGCGAAAAAACCATCATTAACGAGCGTCACGCCGTGCGCATGCTTGAGCCGGTTCTCTCGCTGGGGGTTCGCGCCGCCAGCGTGCCGGACACATGGATCCGTTACGCCGACCGCTGCATTGATGATGGTCTTGCCGCCTCAACAATCCGCCAGCGCATTGACTGTGTGGCTGCGGTCGTCGCCTGGGTGATTCACGCTGATATCAAATTTAAACCCGCCGCGCCGGGTTCGCTGGGGCGCATGCTGGATGCTATGCGCACCGCCGCCCGTTCTATCGGTAAACGTATCAAAAGGCACCGTGCACTAAGCAAGCCGGGCCGCGTGAGCGTCACTGAATATGTTGATGTAGTTCGTGATATTGAATCGGTCAGAGAGCCTTACAGATGCGTACTGCGCCTGATGCTGTGCTTCGGTTTCAGGGTATCAGAAACGCTATCGCTTAAACGCACCTCCATGCTGGCGGGCGGTCGCCTGTTCGTGCCTGACAGACACACGAAAACGCATTCGGATCTGCTGCTGCCCGTTCCGCTTGAATACATACCTTTGGTAACTGAGTGGATAGGGGTGATTGAGGACTCAGAAATCAAATACAACACGCTTAATACGGTAGTGTCTCGCGCCGGGATTAAATGGCGCAGCCACGACCTGAGAAAGGTATTTCGTACAGCCTCAGCCGTTCGTGGAGAGGATTATTTAGCGGTGGAGTTAATTCTTAATCATGCAGTTAAAGATGTGCCAGCCGCTTATTTGCAGTCGCCGCCATATTCAGCGATGCGCAAAGCGCTAAAAAACTCTATTGATGATTATCTCAGCGTTAAGGTAGAAAAATGAAAACAGCGGCTATTAAAGACAATGACGTAATGTATAAAACAAATTATCCGCGTGGGTGTGCATTTAAATGCCTCCAGTTGCGCACTAATTTAAAAGCAGCGCCATCTATTTACCGCGTGGAATTAATCGACCGGAACAACGAGAAGATATTAATGGGTGGTCGCCAGTTTCTGGCTGACGCAATGGCGCTTTATACCGATTTATGCACGCTCAGCGCCTCAGAGGTTGAAACGGCGTTCGCCAGCATGTGCTGACCTCCTGATGATGTGATAACAGCCCGGCTAATGCCGGGTTTTTTGTGCCTGAAAAACGCCAGGCGGCGACATGAGCATGTGAATATATTGTTAAATTCACAGCAACATAAATTCAACATCTTAATGTTACAAATGTAACGTAGAACGTGAATAAATTGTTATGTGGATAAAAATAAACGAACCACAAATCAGAGGGATAAACAGTGATGCATATCAACAATTCGGGAATAAACGCTAAAAATAATTAATTTCAATATTATCAATAACATATATAAATTGATTGTTTTGCATGCGATTTATGGTCATTTTTTGATGTCCACAACTTGTAATTTGAGACGGAAGAAAATTAAAAAGTTTTGACTGTGAAATGTGGCTGATATTTCAAGGGGATGGAGGGGTGAGGCAAACGGATATATAAGGTTTGACAGTGCGACCTAATGTCGAAAAGGGGTCATTAAACCAGCAAAGAAGGCCAAAGTATTAATAAGTATTTCAGGCAGAAACAAAGCCGGGAAAATCACAGCACAACAAAAACTAACCCATTCAAATACATAACTGCATTACTACGCCTTTTGATAATGGTTTGGCTCAGATATGTTTCCGCAATCTGGTATGACCAGCACCATTAACATATTGACACGCCATCATGCAGACAGGGCGAAAAATGGAGAGGTGGAGAGAGAGGAGGAGGCGAAACCCATTAAACCCGCACCGGGCTTGTTTCCGTCGCCTGCTGGGGTCGGATAATCATTTTTAAGCGTTCTGACGAAACGGGCATTAAATTATCCGTTTAATTATGTTAGCGCTGTTACATATTATTTGAGCGAAAAGCGAGCACTACAAAACCAACAAAATAACAACAATAAAGTTGGCACGATTAATGTTATCCACATTGAAAGGCAATGCTGGCGCGGCTTGAGGGCGATATTGACCGCTAACATGATTCATGCAGGGTGCAATTATTTAATGGTTATCCACAGTTCACACCTTGCGCCATATATTGACAATCGTTACCGCTGGCGGCGTTTCTGTAATTAGCTGGGTGCATGCCTAAAAATCACTCCTATATAAGGAGGTGATTTATGGCTTACGGCTGGCAGTACGAGATAACTGTTTTCTGCACCGATGGTGAGACGATCCACATTGACGGCGTTGATGTGGATTTTTCCTGTGTGCGCGATGACGAGAAAGAGCCGAACGAGGCCGACTTAACTATCTGGGGGCTGACGCCTGAGACACATAACGCGATCGTCCAGGCTGGCTCTATGGTCACGTTCGCAGGTGGCTATATAGATGAAGGGATGTTCACGCTGTTCCAAGGTGAACTCATTAGCGCAGTGAACGTTAAACCCGGCGAAGTTTACGGCCTGAAAATGAAGCTGTACGAGGCTCTCATTCCGTTCCGCGCCAGCGTCACATCCCGCAGGTTCCGTAAGGGGCAATCACTCAAAGAGGCGATCGCGCAGGTGGCCTCTGATATGGGGCTAGGTTGCCAGTTGTCAAAAGCGGCCGCTGCGCTAACTCTCCCCAAAAACATCAGCGCAGCGGCGCTATCCCGCGACGTTTTAACGAGCCTTTGCCGCCCGGTAAACGCCACGTGGTCACTCCAGTACCAGTCGATTGCAGTTACAGCTGGTGATTCCATCTTTGATGGTGCTGCCGCGTTCTCTCCTGACAGCGGGTTGCTGGGTGTTCCGCTTCTCAAAATCCACACCCCGAAACGCAAAAAGAAAAAGCCGTCTGAGAAAGAGCAGATTCAGGCCAAACACGAAAAGAGCATCAAAACGTATGCCTGGCCCCCGAAAAACTCTCAGGTGGATTACAGCAAAGGCGCACGTCGCCAGATAGGTGTAATCGAGGCCATTACGTGGGAATCACTGCTGCGCGGTGGTGTGGAGATTGGTGAAAAGGTGGTGCTCTCTTCCCCGTCGATGGGTGAGAACTGGGAGATTATCGTCAAAAAAATCTCGCACCGGTTCAGTACCAGAGACTCCCAACCCCGCACCACATCCTGGGAGGGAATTATCGCATGAGAGCAGCAAGCCAAATCGCGGCCATCGTTGACCAGGCGCTTAACTCTGCGCTGTTCGCGCTGGAGGCAAAGATTGTCTCCGTCAAAGGTGGACGGGCAACCGTTAAGCCAACGCCTAAACGCACCTTTGGTGATAACCCGGATCCGATTGAGTACGCCGAGGTCGAAAACGTCCGCCTGGTGTCTCTCGTCTGGGATGGTGGCAAATCCGGCGTTTCCGGTCGGGTTAAGCCTGGTGATGAATGTCTGCTTATCGCCTTATCCCACGGTGACGACGACGAACCAGACCACAAAACACTGTCCTCAGCCGTGGCCTTCTGCGGCTTTTCCGACTTCGCCAGCCATCAGATGCCGGATGGTGCAGGGCTCCGCGTATTCAGCGGTAGCGCCTTCATCGAGATGGATGACGGCACCATCAAAGGCAACACCGGGCAGGGTGCAGCATTCGAGTTAACGGGCAATAAAGCATCCATTAACGCACCGGGCGGCATGGATATAACCGCGCCCATGACCAACATAAACGGCAACTTGACCATTTCGGGATCCATCAGCCAGGGCGCTGGCGGCAAGTCTGACGCCACGTTCGGCGGCAACGTAACAGTCACCGGAACCAGCGAAGCGGCTGACCACGTCAGCGGCGGTAAATCCTTCAACAATCACACCCATCTGGAGCAGGGCGACGGCAAGTCCACCAGCAAACCACAATAGGAATCAATGATGAAACTAAACGACCAGGCTGCACAAATTGCTCTTTCTAATCGCGGTTTTCTGATGGCTGGCGACTACACGAAAGAGATCGCCAAAGGCGACATTATCAGCGTAACCGAACGCACCGGGCTGGTAGTCGAGCGCGTAGAGTGCGTGCCTCTCATTAACGCACCGCTGGCAATGGTGATGGCGACATGCCGCGACGGAAAAGACCAGTACATGCCGTTTTATTGCGATCTGCCTTTCGAGCTACCGCACCAGGCGGCTATGGCGCAGATGCTGAACGATGCGGGCGAGGGCTTTGACCTGGATGACCTGCTGGATATCGAGTCACTTGACGCTGCGGTGACGATCGTTCACCTGGAGCAATGGCGGCATACCGAATGAACATCACAACCGTTCAGTATCGGCAGGGTGTGAAAGGGTGCTTCCTATCTAATGAGCGCCCGGCGCCTGGCGAACCGTTAACACTGGTCATGCCCACATGCCGGGGTAAGCGAATAATCCCGGTCGGGCATGTTGAGCGCACAGAGGCAGTGGGTGAGGCCCGCTGTCTCGTTTGGGTGTCGAAGCTGACAGCCGTTGAGGGGATGGATTACTGATGCTGGACATAATGCAGGACGATGACGGGGTAATCCTCGTCAATGGTGATTTCGTGCTGGATGGCGGCATTGATGGCGTTGCACAGCAGGCGGAGATCCGCGTCGCTACCAACAGGGGGGAGTGGTGGCTGGACACGTCGCAGGGTCTGCCGTGGCTACCCGGCATCATGGGGTCAAAACTCCCGGCCTCTATCGTCTCCAACATGATTAACGCCGAGGCCAAACGCACGCCAGGTGTCACCGATGCCAGGGCAACGAACATCAGCGATGTGAAGGGCGACTATACGATCCGCTTTGCTGTTTACATCGGCAATGAAACCAAAGAGGTGAGCAGTGGAATTAGTTAACGAAAGCGGCTGGCACGGTGCCAGGTTGCCCGAGATACGCGGCGACAAATACGAGAAATTAAAGGGGGCGCTGGGTAACGTTAACCCTGATGGGGATTCGTTAATCGGGCAGACTATCGCGGTTGTGGCAGAGGATGACCTGGATATCATTGAGGCGATCGGCTGGGTGTTTTCCGGTTTCTTTATTTCTCAGGCTGAAAATGCTCAGCTGGATGCCTTTGGTGAGCGCTTTAACCTTCCCCGCAATGGCTTAACGCGATCCTCTGCTTACGTCATCTATCTGCTGCAGCCAGGGCAGACAGTCAATGCAGGTGAATTATTCACGATTTCAGGCAGTTCGGGCGACTGGACAACGACCGGGGATGTGAAAGAGAACGGCAAGGCGGCAGCAGGCTTTGTGTTATCGGTGAAGCAGGCTGCTATTACTACGGGCAACACGTTTACCATCTCGATCTCCGGCAAACCGTATTCCACACAGTACCAGACTGGTGACACCTCAGATTCAATCATCAGCCGGCTGTATGCGGATATTGTGGCGCGGGAGCCGTCGATGGCGACCTATGCGACAGCTTATGGAAAATTGCTGTATGCGGCTGACGGTCGCACGCTGATTCAGTTTTCATTTGCTGATGACGTATTCCAGATTGTGCGCACCGGCATTCCGGCCACGGCCTGGTATCAGAGCGATACAGAGTTCCCGCAGGCGCTGTTCGGCTACATCGCCACTGATGACATCCTGGTGCTTTCAAACGGGCTCAAAGGCTATCTGATTGAGGATGACGAGATTTACCGACCGCGCATACAGGCGGCGGCTGCTGAAAGACGTGTGAGCATCAGTTCGTCACGCCCAGGCATCAGAAATGCGATCCTGGCCGTTGACGGCGTGACGTATGCAGACGTTGAGGTTAACCGCGGATTCCAGACCAATGCTGATGGCGTGCCGGGAAAATCAATACACGCCTTTGTCGCTGGCGGAGCGGATAACGATATCGCCCAGGCGATTTACAACGCAGCGGCGGGTGAATGCGGGTTTTATGGCGATGTTTCCGGTACCGCAACAGACGGAACGACAACGGAAACCGTGTATTTCAGCCGTCAGAGTTATCAGCTGGTTTACGTATCGGTGTCAGGGGCTGTATGGGATGCAGAAACCACAGGCAAGCCTGCTGACTACCTCAGCGTCGCGAAAAACACCGTAACCGCGTATTTCTCGCAGTTGCAGGTGGGGCGTGATGTGTTTGCTGGTCAGATTTATGCCCGTTTACTGTCCGCGCTTCCAACGCTGACGGATATCACGGTGAAGGTCGGTAAAACGTCCACGCCAGCAGACAAAACCGTTGCGATCGGCAGCGGGATAATAGCCGTTACCAATAATTCATCCGTGGCGGTGTCGTAATGGAGCCGGTAATCAAAAGCCCGGCGCAGCTGGCAAAGGAGCGCTTTACCTCAAAGGTACGAAAACAGCGCAACATAGACCTTGTAGCCGGGTTGAAGTCCAGCAATGCGAGCATGTCGGCAGCTATCGAGTATCTCAAAAAAGGCTACTCGCTGGATGACTCTACTGGATTGATGCTGGATGCGCGGGGCGAGGAGTACGGCGTACACCGAGAGGGCCGTGACGATGATGAGTACCGTCAGGCGATACGCCAGGAAATGGGGAGTCAGTCGGTATCTGCGCAATCACGGCCATCTATCGGCGCATACATTCGCCAGCTTTATAATTTGACCTGGCTGACGCTGGATAAAGTCGGGTTAAGCACTGGTGCGGTCGGCGCGGCATTCAACCGCGTGCCGTTCCGAATGGTGTTTGTGCAGTGCGGCGGCATGGCCCCGGATATTGAACTGCCGGAAACGCTGGTGTCCGCCACCTTCGGAGCCGATATCTACAGCGCCGCCACGCCCCCTAACTCGAAACTCACGCACCACGCCCCGATGTTCCCCGGCAACGTGTTCCCTGCCGTGTGGGGTGGCATCAAGTACGAACGAACCCAAAAGACCGTGCTGGCGACCGCCACAAAGGGGATCCGCGTTAACGCAACACAGTCATTGCTGACGCGCATTGAGGGAACCAAAACGCAGAACGGCACTGAGCTTGTCGAGCCGTTTAATACACTCGTAACCGTTAAAAAAATGAAGGTGCTGAATGGATAGTTGGGCAGCAACAGACAAAGTTTATGCCGGGCAAGGTGGGGCGGATATCCCGAACAGGCAGGAGCCATCACAGGAGAAGCAGGCGGCCGGCTTTGCGCCAACCTATTTTGACGCCCAGGGCAACCTGGTGTTTGGGGATGGCATCAGTGCGCAGGAGATGAATTTCATCCTGAATGATTTATACGCCAAATACAAAGCGCTACTGGCGCGGGCGAATCAGCCATGAACAGCTTTGCGACAATTGACCGGGTTTATCCGTTTAACGGCGGCTCGTTCGCCAGCAAAAAGCAGCCATCAACCACCGCACAATCAGTGGGTTTTAAGCCGACCTATATCGGAGCCAGCGGCAACCTGGTGCCAGGGGATCCGATTGATGTTGCTGAACTCAACTACATCTTTAACGACCTGTACGAACAGGCCGCAAACATTGACCGAATTTTAACGGCTAAGGGGAAATAATGGCCTTAACATCTGATGAACTGGTCGCCATATCCGACCTGACCAAAGCGACGATCGCAGACACAAGCGTTGTGCCGGATTGGGTGCTCCCTGCTGAGGTCAGGGGTAGCGCAGCGCCAATTAACGGCATTCCGTACCCTCAGCAGACGATAGACGTGTTCGGAGGATTGCTGGCGGGGTCATGGTCGCTAAACTTCCAGAACCCGTTACAGCGAGTTGTGTGCGATCTGGAGATATTCCACGGTGATAACTCTCCAGTTAATGCCGCGCCTGATTTATCCGCGCTGCAGTTGACTGTTTCCGGGTTTGATAAGGCGGTAATCTTCTGCCCGGCCAAAACCGCCACCGATACAGCACCAGGCAATTACTTTGGGCTGACTGTATCCGGCGTAACGCCTGTCTATAAGCTGGGCGGCAAGCGCCGTTTTCTGGAGCAGTCCGGGCTGGTGGTGATTCCGCTGACGATGATTCTGCTGTCCACCCGCGCCCTGACCAGCCAGGAAACCAGCCGCGCTCTGTCGATAACCATGAAGCGCAAAAACGAAACACAGATGACTACCGCACCGGTAATCAGCGGCATGGTCTACAGCAACCCGCTACCGTCAGCGCGTGATATCGCTCAGGCATCGTGACCGCTCAGAAATAAAAAAGTCATTCTGGCTATTTGTGCCAACATACCCCCGATTTGTTATCAACATTTCGGGGGTTTGTCTTTTTATGAAAGTGACAACGAGAAAGAAACCTGTTTTCAGGGATTTTTACAGTAACGGCATGTTTTCCCGCGTGGTGGCGACCAGGACAGAGGGGGGTAAATGGCGGCTGTTCGGCCTGCATCGTTCGGCAGATGCTGCAGTTTTTGTTGAGGCGGCGCGGGGGGGGGTTCGGGAGTGGTCAGGGTTAAATCACCTGGGTGATTTCTGTGATTCGATAGGGGTCACGTTATGGGAGGTGCACCG